>Ga0214923_10002296_pt1 | contig 25620 bp, 27 predicted proteins | sample LL1510_MetaG_FD_177993 | JGI IMG/M metagenome (GOLD analysis project Ga0214923, IMG submission 177993) | Freshwater microbial communities from Lake Lanier, Atlanta, Georgia, United States - LL-1510 | ecosystem: Environmental > Aquatic > Freshwater > Lake | place: USA: Georgia | collected...
ATTTTTATGCTGAGATCTCCGAAGAGGAGCAGCTGATATTTGGTCATGCAGCGGGCAAGGACTTCATTCTGGAAACCTTGGGCGAGGAGCGGGCAAAGACCGTACTTGGACAGCTTGCTGTGATTGAGGGAAGTCGATCACTTGAAGCCCTTGAATTGGTGGATCCAAGGACACTTGCGAACTTCCTTGTGAATGAGCATCCTCAGACCAAGCGGTGGTCCTTGCGCACCTGAGCCCCGACAAGAAGTGCGATGTCCTGAAGAAGCTTCCGGAGCCGGTGCAAACCGAGGTGGTCCTGCGAATTGCCAATCTCGATTTTATTTCTCCTTCCTTGCTTTCTCAGGTCGATGAGATTCTCAAGCAGGAGCTCGCAACGCTCGGTTCTATCGATACCCAGCAGCTCGGAGGGGTTTCGCCGATCGCTGAAATGCTCAATGTTATGGACAAAAACACTGAACAAGGAATCATGTCCCGAGTTGAAGAGCGGGATCCTCAGCTCGCCGAGGAGATTCGCAGACTCATGTTTGTGTTCGAGGACATTATTTACATCGATGATCGAGGTATGCAGACCTTGCTCAAGGAAGTCCCGAACGACAAGCTCACCATTGCCATGAAAACCGCTCCTGATGAGATTAAAGAGAAGATCTTTAAGAACATTTCCAAGCGGGCAGCGGACCTTTTGCGAGAAGATCTTGCTGCGATGCCTCCGGTGCGCCTCTCAGATGTCGAGACGGCTCAGCAGGAGATTGTCAACGTGGCAAAGCGCCTTGAGAATGAAGGCAAGCTCATCATCAGTCGTGGTGGTGGAGAGGATGCTCTGGTCTAATGAGTGAATCTAAGGTGCCTCGCTCAGGAAAAGTCGAAATCAAGCCGTTCTCACCTAAGGCATTGACTGGAGGCGGGGTACAGGATTACTCCGAGACCAAAAAAAAATTCGGTGCCTTATCCTCGCTTGATCGTTCCGATTCTGCAGCATTCAATCTTCATCCTGCCTCAAAGAGGTTTCTAGGGGTCGAGAGGCAAGAAAAGGATCATGTCGAAGGCCTCGTCAGGGCCGAGGTCGATGCCAGAATTGCTGAGATTCGCGAACAGGCGTATCGAGAAGGGGTCGAGCAGGGTAGGGCCGACGGTTCAGCGAGCGCTGAAGCTGAGTATCGAGAGAAAGTTCGCCCTGTGTTTGAGGCGCTTAATCAGCAAGTATTGGCCTTCGATGCCGTGAAAAGTGACCTCTTTGCCGCGAATGAGGCATTTCTCGTGCAGCTTGTATTTCAGGTCGCCCGACAGGTGATCCTGAAGGAGTTGTCTGTGGATCGGGAATATGTGAAGCGCCTGCTGGTTCATGTAATTGAGAAGATGGGCGCCAAAGATCATATTCGCATTAAGGTGAATCAGAAGGACTTCGAGGACGTAGAGGGGATCAAGGATTTCTTGAAGGCGGCTATTCCGGATCTCAGGAATATCCAGATTGAGGGTTCTGACGAGCTGCCCCTGGGCGGATGCAAGGTCGAAACTGATTTGAGCCGGATCAATGCTTCAATTGAAAATCAATTGGGTTCGATTGAGAAGGTTTTGGGCGAGGCATGAGTCAGCTCATTCCACCCAAGAAATACGAAGAACGCCTGAATCAGGCAGTTCTCTATGATGAGGCAGGTAAAATCACGCGGACGCTCGGTTTGGTTTATGAGGCCTATCTTCCGGGTGCTAGTATTGGAAGCATTTGTGACGTGATCCTCAATGAGCGTGATACCTACGCAGCTCCCGTTGAGGCAGAGATTGTAGGCTTCAAGGACAAGCGTGTGTTTTTGATGCCCTATGATGAAGTTGCCGGGATTAACAATGACAGCATTGTGAGGCTGAAGCAGCGGAACTCTTCAATTCCCGTTTCTTCAAGTTTGTTGGGAAGGGTGATCGATGGCCGCGGCGTACCCATCGATGGTAAGGGCCCCCTTTTTACCCCGGAAGCTTCGGTAGAATACCGTTCTTTGTATCGTAAGCCCACTGATCCGCTTTCTCGGACCATGATTGAGGAGCCTTTGGATCTCGGTGTGCGTGCCATCAATGGGCTTTTGACTTGCGGTAAGGGACAGCGAATGGGAATTATGGCCGGTTCCGGGGTGGGGAAGTCGGTTCTCCTTGGAATGATGGCTCGGAAGACCACTGCGGACGTGAATGTAATTGCACTCATCGGGGAGCGAGGACGCGAAGTCCGAGAGTTTATTGAGCGTGATCTCGGGCCTGATGGACTGAAGCGCTCGGTGGTGATTGTTGCTACCTCTGATAGTTCCGCTCTGATCCGTACCCGAGCATCTTTTCTGGCCGCAACGATCGCCGAGTATTTTCGTGATGAAGGCAGCGATGTTCTGCTCATGATGGATTCGGTAACCCGATTCTGCATGGCTCAACGGGAGATCGGACTTTCACTCGGTGAGCCTCCTGCATCAAAAGGGTATACCCCAAGTGTTTTTGCCCAGCTTCCAAGGTTGCTCGAACGAGCGGGAACGGGCTCAAACGGCAAAAGTATCACCGGACTGTATACCGTCCTCGTTGATGGTGATGACATGGATGAGCCGATTGCGGATGCTGCCCGTTCAATTCTTGATGGACACATCGTGCTTTCCCGAAAGCTCGCTCAACAAAATCATTTTCCCGCGATTGATGTTCTCGCCTCAGCCTCGAGGGTGATGCCTGCGGTTACGGCCGAGGAGCATCGAATTTGGGCGGGCCAAGTCAAGGAATGGATGTCGGTCTATAAGCAGGCTGAAGACATCATCAATATTGGTGCTTATGCCAAGGGATCTAATCCGAGGATTGATCAAGCCATCGCGGTCCAAGATAGAATCAGGGATTTTTTGCGTCAAAGAACCGACGAGTCGGGAGATTTTTCAGAGTCTTTGGGATTAATCCACGGCATTTTTCGCTCTGGTCAGGCCTTTGCACAGGCCAATAAGAAATAGAAGGGCATCAGTTTAATTCTGGGCAGAACCTGCCGCTTAAGGATCCATCAAACCGGGCATTCTTTTCAGTCTAGTTATTACACTAGATTTAGATAAAAATAAAAAAAGGTATGGCTAAATTCAAGTTTCAACTGGAGTCAGTCGAGGAGGTCAAGTTGCAGAAAGAGCAGAAGATGCTCGAGGAACTCTCGACTGCTCAACGGGATTACCTTTCAAAAATTAATGCAAAAAAAGAGCTTCTGGCCAAGAAGCAGGTTGCGTTTGCTGAGAAGAATGAGCTTCTTTCTAGGGATGCGAGCATCAATGAGATCCGCCTCTCAGAGGATCATATCGTCGGGATAAACGTGAAGATCCAAAAGGCTGATCAAGCGATTGTCCGATCGAGAAGATTCCTTGATCAGGCGATGCGAAATTATATCAATTCAAGAAAAGAGCGCATGATGATGGATCGTCTTCGCGAGAAGGCGTTCGAGGAATTCAAGATCGAGCAGAGTCGCCTCGAGCAACGAAAGTTGGATGACTTGATTACCATGCGAGCACGTTTGAACCATGGACCGATTGACTCCGAGGAGGAAATCGCATGAGCTACCGATTGCTCCCATGGATCGCGCTGCTCGCATTCATTTCTGTCCCCGTGGTCATTGGTGGAGCGGAAACCCAGGAAGCCCCTGCGGCCCAGGAAACCAAGCATGATGCCAAGGGTGAGGTGAAAAATGAGTCTACAGCTGAAACTAAAGCAGAAAATAAAGCCGAAACTAAAAGTGACGCAAAAGCTGAGACCGTTAAGCACGAAAAGCCCAAGGCTCCAGGGCAATGCCTTGCCTCAGAAGAGATTATTCAGGACTTAGAGTCACGCGAAAAGAAGCTCAAGGAGCGCGAGGAGTCAATCAAGGAAAGAGAAAAAGAGCTCGAAGCCCAATTGGCCGCGGTAAAGGAGGAATTGGGGAAACTCGAGGGCAAGAAGACCGAAGCTCAGTCAGCTCGACAAAAAGAGCTGGCCCAGCGCGAAGAACAAGTGAACAAGATGATTGAAACCTTAGAGGGGATGTCTCCGAAGGCGGCTGCTCAAGTCCTCGGAGGTGTTGAGGATGATTTGGCGGTTCTTGCACTCGGTAGACTTTCAAGTCTAAAGGCAGGAAAGATCCTCTCTAATCTCAAGGCCGATAAATCCGCAAGAATTGCCGAGCTGATGGCTTATGGCAAGGCAGCTAAGAGAAAGGAGGGTTCAGGCAGTGATTCCCATGAACGTAATCCCGCAACAGCCGAGTAAGTTGAGTCTGGATCCCGCGGGCTCCGATCTAGGATCGGGGACCTCAACGGATAACGGAGCTGAATCTTTTGCTGCTGCTCTTCAGGGCGTTGGTATTGAAAAAGGCGAGGTTCAGCAGGCGTTAGATCGAGCCAATCGCGAAGAGTCCAAGACCAAGCTCGCAGTGTCTACGGATGCCGGGGGGGCGCTCCAGAGGACGGTTTTGGAGGGCCCAGCCCAAGTGTCTGATTCCATTTCAAATTCGCTCATGAGTCCTGGTGTCTTGAGCAAGGCGATGCCGGATGCCGTCCAGGTTGATCCTCGGAACTTAGAGGAAAGAATCCAATCTGAGAAGCTTGCTGACGCCAAAGTGTCTAGCTTTCAAAATGGCCTTCCTGATGTGGTCTTAGAGCCAGCGCCTCATGATGAAATTGCAGGTATGGACGATTCTGGGATTCAGGGGGGCGAATCTCTTGAGGGGCTTTTGTCCGAACCCGGGGTGAACATCCTTGAAGTGAAATCAAGACCAGCGAACCCAGTAGGGGCTCGTGTATTGGACGGAGAAAGAACGCTCCTGAATGGAGCGAAGCAGTCTACTCAACGAGTCTCTTTAGAGGGGCGTTCAGATCAAGGTAACTCCCAGTTGTGGACTTTGTCAGATCGAGTTTCAACTGATGACTTCTTGAGCTTGAGAAATTTAAGAAAAGGTAAAGGCGTTCAGAGTGAAACCGCGACTGGGAGTGAGATTGCATCCGTCAGTGGTTCAATTTCCTCCGGCGGGCAGGACAAAAATCTATTCCTGGGAAAGGTGATTGAGGCTCCCATCACCCAAGGGGCTTCAGGACAGGCAGTTCTATCCCACGATTCGGTCCATCAGATCGCCCACCAAGTCCATTTACTTGGACAGGCCCGCCAAGACGGTGAAATCAAGATCCGTCTTAAGCCGGATCATTTGGGTGAGCTGATCATGAATGTGAAGTCCCAGGGGCAGCAGGTATCAGTTCAAATCAAGACTCATGACCTCGAGGCGAAAAAAATCATCGAAGAAAGCTTGGGCCGCTTGAAGGAGTCACTCTCCGTTCAGAATCTCAATCTCTCTAAGGTGGACGTGGTCACTCAGGCTGGGGCACCTCTGTCATCGGATTTTTCAGGCCAGATGGATTTAGGTCAGAATGGAGGATTTTCGCGGGGTGATACTTCGGGTCGTGAGGATCACTGGAGGGGGGGACGGCAAGAGTTTCCCTTGGATGAACGGGCCTCACCGGTTAGTCTAAAAGGGCTCAGTCGTCCAAGCTCTCGCGGGGCTTTGACGGCGGGTGGCTTGGATTTGATTGCTTGAGGGAGGCCGGCTGAACATGGAAATCACACGCGCAAACACAGGTGTTGGAATGTCACCCTCGGGGGAGGCACAAGCCCCTGATCGAGAGCAGATGCTCAAGAATTCCATGGCCCAAATTCAGGCTCGATACGGAGAAAAACCGAAAGAGGCCCGAGTTGCCAAGAAAGCTCTCGATAAGGATGATTTCATGCGCATCATGATCACCGAGATGCGACATCAAGATCCGACCAAGCCGATGGACTCAGATCGTATGGCGACACAGATGGCGCAGATCACCTCGGTGGAGCAACTGAAGAACGTAAGTAATGCCATTGAAAAGATGGCCGATAAAAATAATGCATCCGACAGGCTTGCGATGAGCGGCATGATTGGCAGAACCGTTACGGTCGACAAAGGCAGGTTCAGTCATCAGAAGGGGACCTTGTCTCCCATTAATTTTGAGCTTCCTGAGGATGCAAGCAAGATTAAGCTCACCATTTTGGATGAGCGGGGCGAAGAGGTCGCTTCTCGTGAACTTGAGCCCATGAAGTCGGGCTTGAATACCTATACCTGGGATGGAATTACTTCTAGCAATACGCAAACAGCATCTGGAAACTATCTGGTGAGAGTCGATGCTGAGAATTCCAAGGGTGGAAAAATTAAGATTGACCCAATTTCAAAGGAAAACATCGTGGGTGTTTCCTTTGAAGGTGGCGATACCCATTTCTTGGTTGGAAATCCAAAGTCCCCGCAAAAGATTGCATTCAAGAATGTCATTCGCATTGAGAACAGCGGACCTGTCGAGGCCAAGAAAGCTTCTGATGAAGCATCCTCAGATCAGGGGCAATCCGCTGTATCAGGAGTCGGATCTGGCGATGCTTTGCCTGCGGGACTCCAAGAAAAATTGAAATCTGAACTGGCTGCCGCTCGAGGTGAAGAGCAGTCTCCTCAATCTGCGGTTGCAGCTGAAGGATTCCCGAACGGTTTAAATGAATGAGTTTAGAGTGAGAAAGGAGGTGAGAATAATTCATGAGTAATCCAGTGTTTTATCCCAATGTCAGTCGAATCCCTGCGAATCCTGGCGTGAACGAGAACCGAAAGGTTCCCGGAGAAGGGCAGATTCAGAAAGGGGAGTTCGATCAGAGTTTGCAGAAGGCAATGCAGGCGCAGAATCCGGAGTCGATTCGTGAGGCAGCCCCGGGGCTTTCTCAGGTGTCGCAAGGATTGAAGTTTTCCGCGCATGCAACGCAAAGGCTGCGCGAAAGACAGATTCAATTTGATCCGGAGACTCTCTCGAGAATGAATGACGCGATTACGAAAGCAGACTCGAAGGGAGTGCAGGATACGTTGGTGTTGACCGACAAGGCTGCGCTAATCGTCAGCGTTCCCTCTCGTACGGTGATCACTGCAATGGATCGCGGAAATTTGAATGGAAATGTATTTACGAATATTGATGGCGCAGTTATTATTTAAATAAATATTGTTTAATTAATGAAATTCGTGATACGATTTCATTAAGGACTGGGAAGTAAAAACAAAGGCTGGACCCAATAGGGAAGCCTGACTCCTCCGACTGACTGACGAGGGGTAAATCTTTAACAAAGAACGCAAGGAGGCGCTCTATGGGTATTCTTTCTTCAATGTACACAGGCTATACCGGAATCCAGGGGCAGGGAGAAGCTCTCTCTGTTTATGGTGATAACATTGCCAACTCGGCGACCACCGGATTCAAAACGGCTCGTCCTGAATTCAAGGATGCGGTTGCAAAGTCACTCAACGGCATGGGTTCGACACAAGCGACCGGACGCGGAAGCAAGGTTGGAAATATCCGCACCGTATTTTCACAAGGGACTCTGACCCAAACTGAGAGCCCTACCGATCTCGCGATTACCGGGAATGGTTTCTTCGTGGTGGATGGAGTGGATGGACGAAGCTTCACCCGGGATGGATCCTTTCATTTTGATAAGGAAGGAAAGTTGGTTTCTGGTGAAGGTGCCCGAATTCAGGGTTTCCAAGCGGATGATTCGGGCAAGATCACCTCAAAAATGAGCGATATTTCAATTGATCGCGCGATTCTGGATGCTAAGGGTTCAGGAAAGGTGGATCTTTTTGCGAATCTCGATTCACGTGTGGATACCAGCGTGAAGTTTGATCCCGCGAATCCTGATAAAACCAGTCATTTCGCAACTGGGGTGACCGTCTATGACACCAATGGCGCGCCTCGAGCGGTCACTGTGTACTTCAACAAGGTTGATGGTCACAAGTGGGAGTGGAAGGCGATGGCGAAGGGTGAAGATGTTGAAGGCGGTAAGGCTGGACAGATGATGCTCCAGGGATCTGGAAGCCTCGTGTTCGACGAAAAGGGCCGTTTGGCAGAGCAAAGCACAGACAAAGCCTCATTCAATTTCAACAAGGGCTCCAAGTCTGATCAGAAAATCGAATTTAATTTCGGTAAGGATATCAAGAACGGTGGAGATGGGCTTCAGCTCACTCAGTACGGCTCCAATTCCGAAGCGTACAAAACCATTCAGGATGGATACTCTTCAGGAACCCTGGGGTCTCTTAAGTTTGAAGATGATGGAGCGCTTACTGCTTATTACTCGAACGGGGAGACAATCAAGATTGCCCAGGTTGCATTGGCGAAGTTCGAAAGCCCGGAAGAGCTTTTGAAAACCGGTGGAAATAAGTTCAAAGAAACCCGGAGTTCCGGACAGCCTACCATTGGCGCACCCATGTCAGGCGGCCGCGGTCAGGTTTCTTCGAAGGCACTTGAGGCCTCCACTACGGATATTGCCAATGAGTTCATTAACTTGATGACCGCTCAGCGCAATTTCCAGGCAAACAGCAAGGTGATCGGAGTCGGGGATGAGCTCCTCGGCGAAGTGATCAATCTGAAGCGCACTTGATGCTGAAATAAACCTGATTTAGACCCTTAGAACGCGAGGCTGGCCGTCAAAAACCAGTCACCCGGAAGGAATTCCGGCAGGACGGCCAGCCTCCCTCCTTTTTTAAACCGATATTATAAAATTAAATTCATCCACACTTGTGATTTTGGCGATCCCCATGCAAAATTTAATGAAGGGGCAGGACGCCAAGACATGTCAGAAGAAGCCAAGGATACAAAAAAAGCAGAAGCACCGGCCGAAGGCGGAACGGACAAATCAGGAAAAATCGGCCTGATACTCGGAGCCTTGAATCTCGTTCTCGTCATTGGGATCGGCGCTGTCGTATTTCTTCAGTTTCAAAAAGAAAAGCACAAAGAGTCGGTCGCGGACATCGATGCTCACAGTGAGGCTGCAGCGGGGGAGCATGGTGGAGAAAAGGGCGGGCACGGTGAAGAAGGACATGGCGGAGGAGAAAAGCCCGCTGAAGCCGAGCACGGTGGCGGTCATGGGGGCGGAGAGCATGGGGGTGCTGCTGCCAAGAAGGGCGATCAGCTGGTAACCCTTGAGCAATTCACGGTGAATCTGGCAACGAGTCCGGGAACCCCTCCGCGATACGCTCGCGTGATCATCGCCCTCGAGGTTCCAAATTCAGAAACCGCGCAAGAGATTAATCAAAAGCTAGCGCCAGTTAGAAATGCGATTATTGATTTATTCAATTCAAAGCGGCCAGCGGATTTGCAAGGAGGCGAGGGGCGTAATTTTCTCAAGGAGGAGATTCGCAATGCTTTGAATAGTTTTCTGATCACCGGCAAGGTAAAGAGTGTTTTCTTCAGTAATTTTGCCGTGAGCAGTTGATGGAGTGGGTTTCGGTTTTTTGAGTCTGTGCCAGGAGGGCTATGAATCAGGTTTTAAGTCAAGCGGAAGTCGATGCACTGTTAAATGCTGTTGCCGAGGGTTCGGTAGACACCAGTGGCGCCTCTGCTGCGAATAAAGAAGGTAAGGCCAAGGAAATCCAAGAGTACGATCTGACGAATCAAGATCGCGTGATTCGTGGAAAAATGCCGACCTTGGATTTGATTTATGAGCGATTTGTTCGACTGTTTCGAATGTCGCTTTCGAACTCACTCAGGAAAATCGCATCGATCAGCATTATTTCAACGGATCTTTTGAAGTTCGGTGAGTTTGTCAATACTTTGCCTATTCCAAGCTGTGTTGGGATCCTGCGCTCAGAGACTCTTCGTGGGCCTGCTTTGTTGGTTTTTGAATCAAAGCTCGCATACGCATTGATTGATAGTTATTTTGGTGGAACGGACCGCCCTTACACCAAGAGTGATGGGAAGGAATTTACCCGGATCGAACTCATGATCATGAATAAGGTCTTGAGTCTTGCGATTGCCGATATTGAGGAGGCTTGGGCTCCTGTTCATCGGGTTGGGCTGGTTCACTTGCGAACGGAAACGAATCCTCAATTTGTGGGCGTGGTTCCCCTTTCCGAGGTGATTATTTCGACCACTTTTGAGGTTGAGCTCGAAAATGCGACCGGAACAATCTCTTTAGTGATTCCCTATTCGACTATTGAATCCATCAAGAACAAGCTGAATTCCTCATTCCAATCTGACTCAGACCGAGCGGATCGAGTCTGGGTTGAGAATTTGGAAGAGCACATGAGGCAGCTTGAGGCGAATGTTTCGGTGAATTTGGGCGAAACCACGATTACTGTAGGCGATTTGGTGAATTTGAACATCGGCGACATCATCCCTTTGAATCAGGATTGTGATGGCGAGTTGAATCTCAATATCGAGGGCGTTGAAAAGTTCAAATGTTTTTTTGGGGTTTCTAGGGGCACAAGAGCCGTGCAAGTTACAAAACCGATTGAGGAGTAAATGAGGGACTGAATATGACGACACCAAATTTAGGAAAAATTGAAGGCGGACTTGGACAGAATCAGTCGACACCGACACAGGATGGAGTGCACTCCTTGGACTTTATCCTGGATATTCCACTCAAGGTTACGGTTGAGCTGGGGAGAACTCGTATGTCCGTGAGGGATATTCTTCAGTTGGTACAAGGTTCAGTGGTCGAGCTTTCCAAGTTCGCCGGAGAGCCTCTCGAGGTTTTAGTCAATGACCGACTTGTGGCGAGGGGAGAGGTAGTAACGGTAAATGAGAAGTTTGGAATCAGGCTGACTGATATTTTGTCACCGATGGAACGTATTGAGCAGTTGAAGTAAAACCAGAGTCATTCCATTCATGGATGAAGGGAATCGTTTGATGAAGAGCCAAGGATGGCAGAACAAGGTATTTGCATTTTTTGCAGGCGCTGCGGTTTTTTTTCATTTATCCTGCGGGTTTGCATCCCCCATTGGGGTTCGGGATATTCGACTTGAGGGTTCCGGCAAAGTAAAAATTCAGTTAGATGGTATTCTTCCGGGGGGAAATCTCAGTGTCGAGTATGTTCGCGACATCGTGCAGTTTTCCCTTCAGAACGCCACTATTTATCCAGCACGAATTCTGCATTCACCAGAAGAGGATCGTTCGGCGTTCTCTAAGTTGTTTGCGTATCAATACGCTCCAAATCTTGTGCGCGTGAGATTCTCTGTTGGGACTCGTGCGGAGCTCTATCTGGGGAAGATTCGATATGAGGTGAAGGGCAAGGAACTCCTCATTTCTTTTCCGGAGAAGTCCGAGGGAGCTACGGAGGAACCCGAGAGTTCTAAGGTTTCGTCAAAAGGTGCTGAAAAATCAGACAATGTTAAGGAAAGATCCCTGCTTTCCAAGGTTTTGTCCCAGACCTCGGAACAGGGCCCTGATCAGCAGGCAAACGATAGCAGCGGAGAACGCGCTCATGAGAAATTAGAGCAGACGCGGGAGTCAAAGGGGCGAGTGAAGTTGGGAGGAAAGGCTCCTGTTACAGCTGAGCTTGGTGGAAAGTCAAAAGGACCATCCGTATTTCGTACTCTGATGGCAATGTTTCTCGTCGTAGGTGGCTTGGGTTTGGTGTTGGTTTTTCTGAAAAAGAAGGGGGCATCCCAGGCTAAAAGAGTCGGAGATTCCTGGTTCTCAAGCATTCTTCCGGGCAATCGTAAGCAAAAGGCCTTTATCGAGGTGATTGCTTCTCACGCCCTCGGACCTAAGCAGAGTATTACCATTGTCAGAATCAAGGAGCAGCAGTTTGTCCTAGGGGTGACCCAGGACAGTGTCCAGCTGATTACCCAGTTGGACGCGGATGAAACCGACTTGGATCTTTTGGAGGATCCGAAAGTCGCTGATTCCATAGGAAAGATGTTTGGGTCAAAGGTCAGATCTACTCCTCAGAATGAGCCGGTGGTTCAGCCGAGGAAAGAAGTGCAGCAAAACTTTGATACCATTCTGAAGTCGAGCACAGGTGCGGGAGCGGTGGTGGCAAGGAATGCTTACAGAAGCCAACTTGCTCCCATCGAACGGGCTGTGGGCGGGGTTTCGCCCGGAGTCGCTTCTGGGGCGGGAGTACGAGATCAAATCAGACGAAGGCTACAGCAAGGGGTAGGGAACGTTTGATGAAGCTTTTCAATCGAATTCAAGCGCTTCACGTGATGTGGACCATAGTTTCGGTGATGTTTTTCATGGGCGCATCAGCACACGCGGCTAAAACGGGTGGAGGTACTTTCTCGCTCCCCTCGATTTCGATGAATCTCGGGAACTCGGGCACGAATCCTAATGAACTCGTAAATGTACTGAAGATCGTACTTCTTCTCACGGTTCTGACCCTCGCACCCGCGATCATTGTGATGATGACCTCATTTACCCGTGTGGTCATTATTCTTTCATTCTTAAGGCAGTCTCTGGGCGCGCAGCAAATGCCTCCGAATCAGGTGATTGTTGGCCTTTCACTGTTTCTATCCCTTTTCATTATGGCGCCCACCTGGACGCGGATTCAAAACGATGCCTTAAATCCCTATCTCGAGGAAAGGATCGATCAAAAGACTGCATTTTCAAAGGCTGAAGCCCCGATGAGGGAGTTTATGTTTGGACAAACCCGGGAAAAGGATCTCGAGCTCTTTTTGAGCATGTCTAAGATCGAAAAGCCTAAAACTCGTGAAGAAGTTCCGACTTATGTCTTGATCCCCTCATTTATTGTAAGCGAGTTGAATACAGCATTTCAAATGGGGTTCATGTTGTATTTGCCGTTTCTGGTCATCGACATGGTCGTATCGAGCATTCTGATGGCAATGGGGATGATGATGCTTCCACCCATGACCATTTCTTTGCCTTTTAAGTTACTGTTGTTTGTCCTGGTTGACGGTTGGGGACTCGTGGTGGGTAGTATTGTGAAGAGTTTCGGATAAGGAGGCGGGTATGACTGAAGAAATGGTAATGCAGATGGGGCAGAACGCGATAACGACCATTGTTTATCTCGCGGGTCCAGTGCTCCTTGCTGCAATGGCGGTGGGTATCGTGATCTCGATACTCCAAGCCATCACGCAGATCAATGAACAGACCCTGACCTTCATTCCCAAGATGGTGGCTGTCATTCTGACTTTGGTGGTGATGGCTCCTTGGATGCTCAGGGTGCTGACTGATTACGCGATTTCGATTTTCGGCGGCGCAGGGGAGATGATTCGCTGATGGTTTTCGAGAGCTGGTCGAATAGCGAGCTGCTCTCGTTCTTCTTGGTGCTCGTCAGGGTTAGCACCCTGATTGTTTTGTTGCCTGTATTCGGGGACAAAGTAATCCCTGTGAATGTAAAAATCCTGCTGTCTCTCACTTTCTCGGCGGTGGTATTCCCGGTTTTAAAGGCGAGTGGCTACATCTCTGTTTCGGATGCAGATGTCTGGTCCACGTCTTCTGGTAAGCTCATCCTCACTTTGGGGAGTGAACTTCTCATAGGGATTGCAGTTGGGTTTGCGTCCCAATTGGTGTTTCATGCGATTCAGGTGGCAGGGGATTTCATGTCTCAGTTGATGGGATTTAGCATGGCTTCAATGTATGATCCTCATATGGAGACTCAGACCGTGGTTTTGGGTCAGTTTTTCGGTGCATTGGCGATCCTGACGTTTCTTGCTCTGGACGGGCATCACCTTTTGTTTCGGGCCATCGTTGAGTCGTTTCATTTAATTCCTCAGGGTGGCCTCGTGATTAACGAGGCATTCAAATCATCACTGCTCGGGATGGTTGCCAATACCTTACTTTTTGGGATTCAGCTCTCCGCTCCTATGGCAGCATGCATGTTACTGGTAAACATTGTGTATGGTGTACTCGGAAAGGCACTGCCGCAGCTCAATATTTTGACCTTGTCGATGGCTTCCAGTGCATTGATTGGCGGATTCGTGCTCTTGGTGAGCTATCCCGGCATTCAATCGGGAATGAGTAATATATTTTCTGGATATTTTGATGACTTGAAACAGTTCTTGGTGGTGTATGGCGGAAAATAATGACGACAGAAACCTGGAAGATTTGTCCGAACAGGCGTCACCCTATCGCTTAGAAGAGTATCGAAAAAAAGGCCAAGTTGCACAGAGTCGCGAAGTGGTTGCGCTTGCTGTGGCAGTGGCCTGCGGAATGGTCTTATTTGCGATGGCTCCAAGTATAGCGAAAGATATTCTTGATTTCATGAAGGAGATTTTTTCAGGAGATTTGGCCGTCAAGCCCGGCGATAATATGGGTGATTTGGCGGGAAAAAGGCTACTTCAGGTCATTCGATTGATTGCATCGATTGGTCTCCCGGTCGCACTCGTGGGCTTTTTTTTGGGGATAGGTGGGCATTTAAGTCAAATCGGGTTCTTGTTTACTTCTGAGCCGATCATGCCTGACTTCGAAAAGATCAATCCACTCAAGGGACTTACCAGACTCTTTTCCATGAGAAATCTCGTTGAGTCTGCACGGGTGGTGATCAAGGGTCTCATTCTTTGTTTCGTCGCCTATTCAATATTGAAGACCGCGATTGAGAAATCGCCAGCGCTCATCTTTCGAAATCCAACCGAGATCTTTACGGTGCTTGGGAATACCGGGAAGGTGCTCTTTTTGTCCTTATGTGGGGTTCTTGCAGTATTTGCTGCCATCGATTTTGTGCTTCAAAAGCGGGAGTACTCAAAGCAGGTTCGTGTGACAAAGCAAGAAGCGAAGCAAGAGGCCAAGGAGCAAGAAGGGGATCCACTCATCAAGGCGCGGATACGATCCGTTCAGCGCGACATGGCACGCAAGCGAATGATGCAGGCCGTGAAAAAAGCAGACGTAGTCATTACTAACCCGACTCACATTGCAATTGCCCTCCAATACGACAAGGACAAGATGGTGGCACCGAAAGTGGTAGCCAAAGGTGCGGATTTCATGGCCGAGAGGATTAAGAAAATCGCCTCCGAGAGTGGGGTCGTCATGGTCGAAAATGTACCGTTGGCTCGAGCCATGTTTAAGTCCGTCAAGGTGGGGCAGGTGATTCCCAAGAACCTATTCCAGGCAGTTGCAGAGGTATTGGCTTATGTTTATAAGCTCAAAAACCGCAACTTTAACTAGGGCTTGAGCCAGACCTTGAGCCGGCCGCCAATGGGTTGACTTAATAAAAAGGCTTTCAACCGACCTGGACTTCTGGGTATTATGTTGTGAGAGGGAGCGAGGCCGGAGGCCTGGGCTCTCAGATTGCAAAACTTCATTCTGTTGTGAGGAGTCAAGGAAGATGAATCAGGCAGCTGGCCAGTCATCACAATCGCCAGGAAATTCGGTCCTTTCCCGTCTTGGAAAAAGCCCGGATGTAGTCATGGGGATCGGAATCATCGCGATTCTCGGGATCATGATTGTTCCGATGCCGGCATTTCTCTTAGACCTTCTCATTTCGCTTGGCATCGCGATTTCGATTATTATGCTGGCGACATCAGTGAATGTGAAGCGTGCTCTCGAGTTCAGCTCCTTTCCAACAATGTTGCTGCTGGTAACCCTGTTCAGGCTTTCTCTGAACGTTGCAACCACGCGAGTGATTTTGCTTCGAGGGGCTGAGGCGGGAACCTCGGCAGCGGGATCAGTCATTCATGCATTCGGCGAATTTGTTGTCGGAGGCAATTATGCGGTTGGGATTGTGGTTTTTGCAATTCTGGTCGTAATTAACTTTGTTGTAATTACCAAAGGTGCTGGCCGAGTGGCTGAAGTGTCTGCAAGATTCACATTGGACGCATTGCCCGGAAAGCAAATGTCAATCGATGCCGATCTCAATGCCGGAGCAATCAATGAGGAAGAAGCGAGAAAGCGAAGGCAAGAAATCGCAAGAGAGGCCGAGTTTTATGGAGCGATGGACGGTGCCAGCAAATTTGTACGGGGAGACGCGATTGCCGGTATTCTGATTGTCTTTATTAACATGATTGGTGGGATCGTCATCGGAACTCTCCAGCGCGGGATGAGTCTCGCGGACGCTGCCCAGACTTTTACCCTTTTGACCATCGGGGATGGTCTCGTGACTCAGATTCCGGCTTTGATCGTGTCTACCGCAGCGGGTATTATCGTGACCCGATCTGGGGGGCAAAACGATCTTGGAACAGACCTCGGAAATCAGGTTTTCTCACAGCCCAAGGCATTGTTCGCCGGCGCGGGAGTGATGGCCGTGATGAGTGTGATTCCTGGCCTTCCGTTTGTACCCTTCATGGCTCTTGGAGGAACTTTCGCATTTCTTGCCAATCGAATCTCAAAGAAAGAAGTGCAGAGGATGGCAGAAGAGTCGCGCAAGAAGGATGCGGATAAGCTCAAAAAGGAGCCCGAAAAAATCGAGAATCTCCTTGGAGTGGATCCTTTGGAGCTTGAAGTGGGTTACGGACTGGTCAGTCTCGTGGATGGAGAGAAGGATGGCGATCTTCTTGAGCGAATCACGGGCATTCGGAAACAGTTCGCAATGGAGATGGGAGTGGTGGTTCCGCCACTCAGGATTCGTGACAATCTTGAGCTAAAGCCGGGTGATTACCAGGTATTGCTGAAGGGAGTTGCTATCGCTCAAGGCTCATTGATGGTTGGGCATTTGCTTGCAATGGATCCAGGGAATGTTTCTGAAAAGGTCAGAGGAATTCCAACGAAAGAGCCGGCATTTGGATTGGATGCTCTTTGGATCTCGGCCCAAGACAAAGATCAAGCGAACTATGCAGGGTACACTGTAGTTGATCTCAGTACGGTCATTGCCACTCACCTCACCGAGGTGATTCGATCGAATATCTCTGAGCTTCTCGGGCGCCAAGAGCTTCAAACCTTGTTGGATGGAGTAAAGCAAAATGCTCCTAAAGTGGTTGAGGATCTGGTTCCGAGCGTTCTTCCTGTGGGTGTAGTTTTGAAAGTGTTGAAAAATCTTCTGAAGGAAGGGGTCTCCATCAGAGACCTTAAAACTGTGCTTGAGGCGCTAGGAGAGATGGGACCACACCAGAAGGATCCGAACTATCTCACAGAGCATGTGAGGGCCGCACTCTCCAGAACCATTACCAAAAAGCTGGTGGGGTTTGATGGTCAATTAACCTTACTCACGCTTGACAAGCAAGTAGAGGAAACGATTGCTTCAGGAATCATACAAACAGATCAAGGACCGCAGCTGTCCCTGGATCCAGAGTTCGTAAGGCAGTTTGTGTCACAGCTTAACGATCAGGCCGCACAGCTTTTGCAGGAAACCAATCAAGCCGTGGTTTTATGTTCTCCCTTGATTCGCTACCACGTAAAACAGTTGATTGACCGTTTCATCCCAAATGTGACGGTTCTATCGCACAATGAACTCAGCCCTTCGGTAAACATTCGGTCTTTTGGTACAGTGAGGTTAGCATATGCAAGTTAAGAAATTCGAAGCCCCGACACTTCAGGAAGCCCTGGATACGATTAAGAGGGAGCTTGGGCCCGAGGCAATCATTCTTCAGACCAAGCAAAATCGGCGTGGGTTTGGTCTAATGTCCAAAGGATCAGTTGAGGTGACTGCTGCGGTTTCGGAGAGATCTGCTGAAAAGAAGAAAACGGTTGAGAAGCGAATACCCGAGAGTTACCAGCAAAAGCTTTCACAGGCGCCCGCGTCCCGACAAGCCGACTTGTATGAGTCTTATCTTGAAAAAAAGGTAGATCGTGACAGGGTTCAGCTGAGTGGCGATTCACAGGGCTCAACCAAACGGATCACTGCAACTCGCTATGCCGATATTGCAGATGAGGGATCCTCTCCAATATCGAATCCGGCTCCCGTGGGCCTGCCGGAATATTCGGTTCCACTGGCCGTAGCGAGCGCAGTCGATCACTTCGCAGAAAGTAAGCAGTCGACGATTGCAGCGCTTCAAGAAGAGCTGAGTCAGCTTCGAAAGCTGGTAGATGAACTGAGCAAGGATCGGAAGCGGCACGAGTACCTGGATTCGGATTCACCGTATTCAGCGACGGATGCGCTTGAATCAGCTTATGACCTTTTGTTGCAAAGTGGAGTGGAGCGGCGCCATGTGGTTCAGATTATGAGAGATGCCGCGAAGGCTCTAGGGGTTGAGAAGCGGGCTGACCATGAGTCTGTTTTGGACCAAGTTGCGTATCAGCTGTTGAAGCGAGTCGAGACTGAAGGTTTCTTCGAGCGTAAGACAGGTTCGGATTCGATTGATATTCATGCGTTTGTCGGGGTTTCTGGTGCGGGTAAGACCACCATGATCGCCAAATTGGCGACGCATGCAACCCGCTCGAGACAAGAGAAAGTCGGCATTATCAGAATTGCTATCGGCCAAGATGAGAACATTGACCCTCTCGTCATTCTCTCGAAGGCGCTTCATGTTCCCTATCGATCCGTATCGAGCGGGGAGGAGTTGAGTGTAGCGATTCAGGATATGGGCCAGTGCTCCAGGCTTTTTATCGATACTCCGGGTTTCTCGCCCAGGGATCAGGCGTCTCTGAGAAAACTCTCTGGGATCCTGAATGCAGCCTCAGGCATGAGAGTTAATCTGGTAGTAAATGCAACCATCCGGGATCGAGAGTTGAGGGAGCAAGGTAAGGGTTTCTCGGTATTGAATCCAAATGCTCTCATGTTCACGCGATTAGATGAGGTTTGTTCGCCGGGAGGAATCTTTTCGCTCTCCCAACATTTGCGGATTCCGGTCTCTGTTTTTGCGAACGGCAAAAAAGTGACCGAGAGTTGGGAGAACGCTACGGCTGAGAGATTGGCTGCTTCGATTCTGAATATTCTTTGATTGAGTTTCATTCTGAGTGTTTGTTAAACTAGTTCGAGAGATTCTTGCCATGGAAGGGTGAGTATGGGAACGACAGCGAAGTCAGCAATTCAAAAGTACAAGAAAAATTCACCGGACAAGGCTAAAGCCCAGAAGACAGATCCGGGATCGGTTCCCGTGAAGGGCAACGTTGCCAACGCCATCGAAACCATACAGACGGCGGCTACAAAGATTGAGGAAGCCAACGCACTTCAGAAAGAGATCGAGAAGGAGTTGGTTCAGGATCTTTCTTACGCAAACAAACTCGTAAAAGGTGATTTCTCTCCGGTAAATACCCAGCGAGATCGATTAATTCGAGAGTATGGGGGGTTGATCAAATTCATTGCCCAGAAGATCGCAGCAAGATTGCCGTCGAATATCGAGTTGGATGATTTGATTAGTTCCGGGGTGATTGGTCTGATGGATGCCATCGACAAATATGATTCAAGTCGCGACAATAAATTCAAGACCTACGCTGAGTTTCGGATCCGCGGGGCGATTCTTGATGAGCTGCGCTCGCAGGATTGGGTTCCACGATCCATTCGTGAAAAAGCGAAGGTTTTGGAGAGGGCCTATCTCAAGATTGAACAGCTTAAGGGGCGACAAGCAACCGATGATGAAGTGTGTATAGAGCTGGGTCTGAGCACCGAGCAGTTTCATGAGATGCTCAGCGAAGTTCGGAGTGTTTCTCTTCTTTCTTATGATGATTTAACGAATCTTTCGAATGCCGATAAACGAACGCTCCATGGAAACGGTGAGGCGGGAAGCAAAGTTCCAACACCGTTCAGTGAGGTGAGTGTCGCACATCTGAAAAAGTTGGTGGCGGAAGCCATCGAGGATTTGCCCGAGAAGCAAAGACTTGTGCTGTCGCTATATTACTACGAAGACTTGAATCTTAAAGAGATTGGCCGCGTGCTTGATGTGACTGAATCCCGGGTGAGCCAGCTACATTCTCAGGCGATCTTGAAATTGAAAGCTCGTCTCAGAAATCACTGGGATGACTTCGTTTCTATGATGAGCGCATAAGCGTGCTTGTGATAGTACATCTAGCGCTTCAAGCGGCCTGATTGGTTTGATCTGGCTGCGGAGCGGTTGCGGTGACTTCCGACGTTTCCTCTTTTGCAGGTGCTTCCTTGGTCGGGGAGGCTTCCATACCCTTCAGTTCGAGAACCTTTGAAAAACATCGGTAGAACTTCCTTGCCGGAAATGGGTTTTCTTCGGTGGGCAGAGCGTTCATGATTCTTCCAGATGAAATTTGTTCGTGGAGGTGGGACATCACCACCTTATAGGTCAGTTCGTGACCACTGAAGTTCATCTGGATCTCCATGGGTTCGTCGATCGAGAACTTCTCCGTGCAAAAGAACGAGAACAGTTTTTCATTGAGCTCGTTGATCAACGCATAGCCCGCGATTTCACGATCTCCGGTTTTTGCCGTTTTGATTTTTAGTGCCACTCTTTTCAATCGTCCATCTCCTGTGAAGAGGTGAGCGATGCTGCTTGCTCCAGTTGCGATACTCTGTCTCATCCTTCCACTATTCTCGCTGATGACTTCTTGGGCGTCAATCCTGTGTCATTTCAGACCCTTGAAGGGCATTTAAGGGTTAGAATTGATAAACAGGCGCTGTTGATTTTATCGACTTGACGGGGGCAGGAGAGGGGGTCATACTTAAATACAGGAGCAAAATACTCAAGTTATGGCAGGCGAAGCCGATACAGAGCTTGGGGTCGATTTGGAGGGAAGATCGATGAATAAGATGAGTTTGATCACAAGGATTCGAAGAAGGTTCAAGGATAGTTCCGGACAGTCCACGACCGAGTACATTTTGATTTTGGCGATTGTGGTGATGATCGCGAGCAAGATGAGAAATAAACTGCAGGGATCGGTGGATAAAGCGATTACGGGCGTGGATGGGGTGATTCAGGGCACAGTGAGCGAGCTCGGAACTCAGTGATCGAAAAATAGATTTGAAGACTTAACCGGAAGTGGGACCCTCCCCCTTCCGGTTCTTATTTTTTAAGGTAGCAAAGGGTACCGCCCATTACCGAAAGGGGCAGGGCGAATAGGTTGAGTACGGGGATTGCGAAAAGGACTAGGGTGATGAGTCCGAATCCGAGGGCTCGAAAAAAGGAGCCCCCGATCCAACCGAGAGACGCTCTTAAACCCAGAGTGCGGCGACTCAGCGGGTAGCTCAAGAAGATAAATGCCTGAACCAGAGCCAATCCCGGAAGAGAGGCTATTCCTAGGCCAGGGATTAGACCGATCAGGAGTAGGATCAGGGTCGCGGTCAGACTGAATCCGGTCTTCTTAAGGTCAATCCAAGCCACTTGAAGCAGTCTTCTCAATGTGACGGGGTCAGGGGTCTGGCCGCAGGCGATTTCAGTCTTTTCTGCGAGAATATCGTTAAAAGGGGATGAGACGAGTTGAACTAGGAGATTCAGAATCAAACTCAAAAGGTAAAAGAACAGAACTCCTCCGATGAATGAAATGACTCCACTTCCGAGAAAAGTCCAGCTTCCCAAGAAGTGCTGAAGAAGATCCCGTGAGGTGCTCCAGAGACCAATCAATAGGCTATAGATGGTGATTGCTATGAAAAGCACGGTAATGCCCATCGGTAGAAGAAAAAGTCCCAGGAGTCGCGGGTTCTCGAGGAGGACCTGAAGTACCCGTACCGGTGTTGTGAGGCCGTAAGTAAATTCTTTAAATTTTGAATCCGAGGTCAAGTGCATATCTTCGATCTTGCATGACTCCAGGGTTAAGGCCCAGCTCTTCTCCATAAGTCGCGAGATTCAAGCTAAAGACGACCAGATCCATGCCGAGGCCAGCTGTGAAATAACCTTGATTCACTCCAGTTCGAACTGTGAAGATCGACCAAGATCCTTGGGCGCCAAGATGAAGGGTCCGATAGAAGCTCCCGAACGTGTTGTTACCCGTATCGGTGCTCTCGATTGCAAAGAGCACATGATCCATTCCGATCCAGTCCTTGCGTTCAGCGCTGATTCCCAAGTTGAAAGATCTTTTGGTGGCATAGGGTCCATTGGGCCAGGACTTGATGGGTTTTCCGAGGTTGGTGTAAGCCCCCCCCAGGACATTATTGATCGCAAATGCGAGTTGATAGTCGAATCCGCCTGTTTTCCAATGGGGGCGGAAGGTGCTGCCCAGATCGATATCGATGCCGGCTCCGCTTCCCCCTTGAACCGCGTCTGCGGTGCTGGTTCCGCTGAAGAACTCCTGAACGCTGAAATTCTTAGAGTTGGCTCGAATTTCGGTTTTGAGGTTTGCTCCCACCACGAGGCGGTCTTCTTCGAGCAGGCGACGGCTGACGTTGAAAACCGGACCTGCAGTAATCGTAGTATTCAAATCGATTTGGCCTGAATTCGAAAGAAGTGGGAGTGTTTGAGCCGAGAAAAAGAGGCCAGCACCCATGGACCATTTGTCAGTAATGAAGTTCTTCAGGTGCAAGGCAAATGGAATGATTTGAAGCCTTGCAGAGAGGGGCTCTCCGAGCGAGTTGCTGAAAGTGCTCAGGCCATTGCTGGATTTTAGTATATTTCCCAAGGTACTGAATGTGCCAGAGCTGCTCTCGAGGGAGATCTTTGCGATTTGCAGAAGGTTTTCTGGGTTATCCGCCGATTTTGCCGGGTTTGCGAAAAAGTTCTCTTCAAATTGGCCCACGGTATAGCGAATGTCGCCCATACCTGCGGTTCGTACACTATGAAATTCACGGGTAATTGGGGCGTAAGCATGAGCGCTGCCTTGAGAAAGAACGATGGTGGTGAGAATAAAGAAAATCAGGCGAGGGTTTGATTTCATGGTTCGGGGTTCCTTTTATTGAATGCCAAGGATTTGGATGAGTTGTTGCCGTTTCGCGGCGGGGGTCGCTGCACCGGTGTTGATGATGTCTACAATCACCGAAAGGATACCCGAGGCGTTCCCGGCGAAAGTGTTGATCTCTGTACTTGCATCTGAGAGGGCGGTCCAAACCATATCAACAGAGGGTGAGTTCTCCCAACCCGAGGCGCCCATATTTGCGGGCTCGGAGCCATTAGTGTCGATGAGGTTCGTTCCGCCGGGGGCGGCGCATTGCACTAGGGAGGCATCTCCGATGCATGCAGTCCCGCCGACAGCAAGGTCGCTTGCCGTGAGTTTTCCATCTGGACCTACTGCAGAGGCCATGAGGGTATTGAACATGGCAACCGCTGAGATGAATTTTGAAAATGCCCTGAGTTTTGGGTTCTGATTCGAGATCAGGTCATTGTTTGCGTAGGTCCTTTGAATCATCGCGCGATTCGCGGCATTCATGACATTTCGACTGGCCACGAGCTCAGTCATTGAAATCAAGGTATTGCCGCTCCCAAGCGAGGTCCCAATGGAGGCAATCATGTCAGCGATCGAGAAGACTTGAGCCTGTGCCAGTTGGGTAAGGGAGGTTTCATTGATTCGAACATCAGCATAGGCATCGGAAATCGCGCGATAGTGCTCGAGAGCGCAAGAGTAGTCGCCGTGATCGAGGCATGCTCGCGCGGCCGAAACATGTTGCTCGTCGTTTGAAGGGCTCGAGAGCCCTCCGTATAGGTTACAGGAGGTCAAGAGAGTGATGAGAGGGATGCAAGCCGAAATGGCGCCGAGTTTGATCATTCTTCCAGTCTAAATGAGACCCATTGCGTGAAAGAAGTGATATTTTCTTAACTTCGAAAGATGAATTACTTTTGAGGGTCTGGGTTCGAAAACGGCTGCATGAGCGGCCCTGTCAATTTGAAGGCGTATTTACCATCGGTCTGTTTGCCACCTGAAAGCATAGTTTCGAGGAATGAAAATGAAGCAATGACTTTCGGAGAGAGGGAGAATACTGCGCGCAAGTTGAGTGTGCTCGAGTTAATGAATCGATTTAGTGCGATATCCCCGGTCAAGCTTACAATGACGTCGTCGTTTTGACGGCCGAGTTGAACATTTTTCATCAGGAGCTTGCCCCCTTTGATTTCGACGCTTAATGTCCCTTCGCTGACGGATAGCGAAGGCACCTTAAATGCATAAATCATTTGCTCATCGAGTTGGACATTTTTGAGTTTGAATTCAAGCGAACCGTTGAGGGTTGCAAGGTCCGAAGGTGCTCCCTGAATGTGTCCCTTGCCTGCGATCATTCCTGAACCTTTGATTCCCGCAAAAGCGAGTAGGCCGAACTTGGCGAGGTCGATATCGATCAAATCCAGGTCTGCTTCAACCTGATCTTTTTTGGCAAACCCGTCGAGACGAACTTCTGACTTTCCCTGTTTCAGGATGGCGCTTGCCCCGGCTCTACCCGTAAAAAGAGAGAGGAGTTTCGGATTTACCTCGAGTTCATCCAGATCAATTCTGGTCTGATCCCTCAATTCAAGAGTAGGGTGATCCAGTCGATAGCGAATCCCGAAGAGCAAGGAAAGTGATCGCCCACGATCTGAGAGGTAGATTCCCAAGGGATCGAGGGCTGACTGAACATGGCCTTGAATCAAAGCAGTGATTTTGGCCTCAGGAAGCTTGAAAAGAGTGAAGGTCAGCACGAGTCCCAAAAAAAGGAATCCCAGTCCCACCAATTTAGCTGGTCCTCGGACGGAACTCGCATTGCCTGATTCGAAAGTCTGGTTCAGGCTGTCACTCATTTGGTTTTACCTTCCTTCTCGGGCTTGGCGAGGTAACCGCTAACATTGATTTTTGCCGTGAGCTTGCCTTCCTCGGCACCCGTCTCGATCTGGAGCCCCTTGAGTTTCATGGGGGGATTTCCACGTTCCATCTGACTCAGAATGGGCACCAGCGAACGGAGTGGAGCGTTCTTGATCTTAAGCTCTAACAGAGTTTCTTGAATGAGCGTCTGGGAGGGTTGAGCCGCTTCCTTGGAAACCTCTAAGGATTCTGCGGGAAGTCCTTGTGCCGTAATCATTCCGGTGAGGATCGCCTTCCAGTTCTGTCCATTGGTTTGGGACATGCCCGAGTTTTGTCCACGCAGTCTGCGTAATTCGTCATTTGCATCGCTGATGATGCGGGTGAGTTCCATTTTTTCATAATACTCAGTGCGGGTGCTGCCCGCGTTTTGGATCACTGAATAAATGAGGTAGAAGAGGATCAGGAAGCCAGCTGTTGCAGAACCCCATTTGACATAATTCTGCTGTTCCGTGGGCAGCTGTTGATAGGCTGTTTGGATCTGCTGATAAAACTCCTGTTCTTTGATCTTCTCGAGGACAGACGACATTTCCATTTACTTCTTCGCTCCTGCATTTCCCGAGAAAACCACCCGAAAGACTTTTCGTCCTTCACGGGTCAGCTCTTCGGAGTTGCCCCTTTTGAAGCCGAAGTTCTTTTCGAGAATTTCGCTTAACTTGGAAATGGTTTGTGCATTGCTCACCAAGAAAGAAAGGCTCGTTTTGAGTGTTTTGTTATCAGAAAACGACTCGGTATTGTCGGACCCGGAGTCAAAATTGACCATGTCAACCACGACATCTCGGGTGATTTTCTCTGACAGAACCCTCAGGAGATCGAGTGGTGAGTTCGAGTTCGGTGCAAAAAGCTTTGCAAGCTCTCGTTCTTTCATTAGGTCGGATTGGATTTCTTTTTTCAGGCCGGAAGGGTTGGCGAGATGATTCCGGATGGCATTGTCGCTTACACCGCCATAGTAAGACTTCACCACTCGCTTGAGTGCGTCATCGGCATCGGAGAGTCTGCCTTTGTAATAATTGTACTCGATGGTCTTGGTCGCGAAAAAAACGAGAGAGGTGATGAGAAGGTAAGGCAATGGTTTTTTGATCAGCTCGATCGGAGAGTTTTCTTCGGAACCGCTTTTGACAAACGGGCCCTTTCTTAGATTGAGCACTGGAATCTTATCGGCTGGTACTGCCGTCATGGCCAAAGCCAGTGCTTTTGCGTATCGGACTTCGGAAAGATCAGAATAAGAAACCTGGGCCCCAGAGAGAAGGCTTAAGGGTCTGAAAAAGGTGCATTGGAGCTGGAGGGATTCTTGCAGCCATTCCATGAATCCAGGGAGCAACGAGCCTTCGCCGGTGATGAAGATTTCATCAATCGGGCTTTTGGTTTG
>Ga0214923_10002297_pt1 | contig 25619 bp, 27 predicted proteins | sample LL1510_MetaG_FD_177993 | JGI IMG/M metagenome (GOLD analysis project Ga0214923, IMG submission 177993) | Freshwater microbial communities from Lake Lanier, Atlanta, Georgia, United States - LL-1510 | ecosystem: Environmental > Aquatic > Freshwater > Lake | place: USA: Georgia | collected...
TAAACTGCTGGCCACCCTGCCAGGCCCTGTGTTGGCTTACTGCCGCACCGGCATGCGCTCCACCACCATGTGGGCGTTGTCGCAATCGGGTGTCACACCCCTGCCGCAGATTTTGGAAGCCTCGCAAAAAGCCGGGTTTGATATGAAGGCTTTGGTGCAACGTATCGCCAACGGCGGTAAAACGCCCAGCAACCAAGCAGACGCCAGCCACGATGTGGTCATCGTGGGCGGTGGTGCCGCAGGCATTTCCGTGGCTGCCAGCTTGCTGCAACGCAGCCCGCAACTGGACATCGCCATCATCGACCCCGCAGATGCGCACTTTTACCAACCCGGTTGGACCATGGTGGGTGGCGGCATTTTTGAAGCGGCAGACACCGCCCGCACCATGGCGTCTGTCATCCCCACCGATGTGAGTTGGATCAAGGCCGCCGTGGCTGCTTTTGAGCCGGAGCACAACCAAATCATTTTGGAAGGCTGCCGTGTCGTGAAGTACAAGCAGTTGGTGGTCTGCCCTGGTTTGAAACTGGACTGGCAGGGCATTGAATGCTTGAGCGAGACCTTGGGTCGCAACGGCGTCACCTCCAACTACCGCTTCGATTTGGCACCCTACACCTGGGAGCTGGTGCAAAACTTGAAAGGTGGCAAGGCGCTGTTCACCCAGCCACCCATGCCCATCAAGTGTGCCGGTGCGCCGCAAAAAGCCATGTACTTGTCGGCCGACCACTGGACACGCCAAGGTGTGTTGAACAACATCGACATCCAGTTTTGCAATGCGGGTGCGGTGCTGTTTGGCGTGGCCGACTATGTACCCGCCCTCATGGAGTACGTGAAGAAATACCGCATTGGGCTGAATTTTGGGGAAACCTTGGTGGCTGTCGATGGCCCAGCGCACAAAGCCACCTTCATGAAAAACTTGGCTGACGGCAGCAAAGAAAAAGTGGTGCGCGAATTCGACATGATCCATGTGGTGCCCCCGCAAAAAGCCCCCGACTTTGTGCGTGTCAGCCCCCTCGCTGACGCCGCTGGTTGGGTGGATGTGGACCCCGCCAGTCTGCGCCACAAAACCTACGCCAACGTGTTTGCTTTGGGCGATGTGGCCAATACCACCAACGCCAAAACCGCTGCCGCGGCTCGCAAGCAAGCGCCCGTGGTGGCACACAATCTGTTGGTGGCTTTGGGTGGGCTCAAAGGTGAGGCCAAGTACGACGGTTATGGCTCCTGCCCCCTCACGGTGGAGCGCGGCAAGATCGTGTTGGCTGAGTTCACCTACGGTGGCAAGTTGGCACCTAGCTTCCCCTCTTGGCTGATTGACGGCACCAAGCCCTCGGCATTGGCCTGGTACCTGAAAGAGCGCATCCTGCCTCCCATCTATTGGGAGGCCATGCTCAAAGGCCGTGAATGGATGGCACAACCTGAAATGGTCGGCTGATGACTGCACTCTCACGCTGGCTGCCCTCGGTCCCCCTGCTGGACTGGGGTCGCCAATACAACCGCGACACCTTCACCAATGACGCGGTGGCCGCCCTCATCGTCACCATCATGCTGATCCCGCAAAGCTTGGCCTATGCCTTGCTGGCGGGGCTACCGCCCGAGGTGGGTTTGTATGCCAGCGTGGCGCCTTTGCTGCTCTATGCGGTGCTGGGCAGCAGCCGTGTGTTGGCGGTGGGTCCTGTGGCTGTGGTGTCGCTGATGACTGCCGCAGCCGTGGCAGAACACGCCGCTGCTGGCACGTATGCGTATTGGCAAGTCGCCATCACCTTGGCGTTTTTGTCAGGTGGCATGTTGCTGATCATGGGTTTGTTGCGCTTGGGTTTCTTGGCCAATTTCTTGAGCCACCCGGTCATCTCGGGTTTCATCTCGGCGTCGGGCTTGTTGATTGCGCTGAGCCAACTGAAAACCATCATGGGTGTGAAAGCCGAGGGTCACAACTTTGTGGGGCTCTTGTCTTCGCTGCTGCACCAAGCCTCGAACATTCATTTACTGACGCTGGGTGTGGGCATCGCCGCCACCGCGTTTTTGTTTTGGGTGCGCAAGGGCTTGAAGCCTTTGCTCATCTCAGCGGGTTTGAAACCCAAGCTGGCCGATGTGCTGGCCAAGGCAGGCCCGGTGGTGGCGATTGCCCTCACCACCCTCTTGGCTTGGTCCCTCGACTGGCAAGGCCAAGGCATGAAATTGGTGGGCACGGTGCCGCAAGGCTTGCCGCCCATTACCACTCCCTTGTGGGATTTGGCGCTGTGGCAAGAGTTGCTGGTGCCAGCGCTGCTCATCAGCGTGGTGGGGTTTGTGGAGTCGGTGTCGGTGGGTCAAACCTTGGCAGCCAAGCGCCGCCAACGGATTGAACCCGACCAAGAACTGGTGGCCTTGGGTGCCAGCAATTTGTCAGCGGCCTTCACAGGCGGTTTTCCCGTCACCGGCGGTTTTGCGCGTTCGGTGGTCAACTTTGACGCCGGTGCGGTCACCCCCGCAGCCGGTGTGTACACCGCGGTGGGCATCACCTTGGCTTCGCTGTTTTTAACGCCTGCGCTGTATTACCTGCCACAAGCCACCTTGGCGGCGACCATCGTCGTGGCGGTGTTGTCCCTGGTGGACTTCGGGATGTTGAAATCCACTTGGCGCTTTTCCAAACTCGACTTCATTGCTGTCGCCACCACCTTGCTGGCCACGCTGCTGGTGGGTGTGGAAAGCGGTTTGGTCATGGGTGTGGTGGTGTCCCTGGCGCTGTTTTTGTTCAGAGCCAGCCGCCCGCACATTGCCACCGTCGGTTTGGTGCCGGGCACCGAGCATTTCCGCAACATCACCCGCCACGATGTCTTGGTCAGCCCCAAGCTGGTCTGCCTGCGGGTGGACGCCAGCATGTTTTTCGCCAATGCGCGGGGTGTGGAAGACCGCATCAACGCCGAGGTGGCGGCCCGCCCTGCCTTGGAACATGTGTTGATGCAATGCTCGGCCGTGAACGACATCGACGCCAGCGCTTTGGAAAGTTTGGAAGCGATTGCCAGCCGCTTGAAAGACTCGGGCATCGCCCTGCACTTCTCGGAAATCAAAGGGCCGGTCATGGATAAGCTTAACAAAACTGAGTTTTTTGAGCATTTGCATGGTCAGGTTTTTCTCACCAATTACCAAGCCATCCAAGCGCTCACGCCTGACATCATTCAGGCACACTGACACCATTTGGCGCTGACTATATTTATTCCAAGCGGCCTGCCAATCAAACCCCTTTGATGGGTTTGCGCCAGAACCAAACCAGGTGGTGCTGGAACCTGGCAAGGGCAGTCAGTGAGACAAATGATGACCATCATGGCGAAAAAAATCAAATCAATTAATTTGCTAAAGTCCCCCCATAACAAAATACCATAGGGAAAACATGGGCGATTACACCAATATGTCAAGTTACTACGATGTCATTATGACTTCGGGCTATTATGACTACCCCAAAATCGTAGACAGCCTGACATCTCACGGCCCCCAGCAAAATGTACTCGAAATCGGGTGTGGCACAGGATTGATCCTTGAAGAGTTAGCCAAGCGTCAACCTCTTCTACCGATCACTGGCATTGACCTGACAGGTCCTATGTTGTCGATAGCTCAAAAGCGTTTGGCACCTTTCCCCACTATTTTCTTGTCTCAACAAGATATCTGCGCACTCACCCTGGACGTGCAGCATGAACTCGCTTTTTCCTACGGCGGAGTTTGGTATTTTGTGATCGATGGTGACGAAGAGCCTTTCATGGTCAGTCACATCGCAGATCAAGAGGCTAACCGATTGGGTTTTGAGCGCCTGTCTCAACACATGTCGCCTGGAGGCACGTTGCTCTTGGGTATCCAGGGTCCACACCATGACTATGAAACCACGATTTCCAATGGCATGGTTTATGCTCAAAAAGTCGACCCCACGTCCATTGGTTTCACCAAGCACTATTATTTGAATGACGGTGCAAAGATCGTGATGGACCAAACCGTTCACTATCGCACCTACAGCTTTAGCCAGGCACTGGACTTAATGGGCAATTTTGGTTTTGAATTCGTGGACCAAGCCGACATCCGCAAGATGTTTTTGCAGTTCCGCAAAGTCAGCGCATGAGCAGCCTGCCACGTCTGTTTTTCATTGGCCTAGGCAACATGGGTAACCCCATGGCCACCAATTTACTCAAGGCCGGCTACCAGATGACAGTGCATGACATCCATGCAGACAAAGCACAGCATTTGCTGAATTTGGGCGCGGTATGGGCAGACAGCATGGCTGCCGGTTGCGTCAATGCCGAAGTGATCATCTCATCATTGCCAGGACCGCCCCAGGTTCGGGAGGTGATGTTAGGCGAGCTGGGTGTATTGGCGCATGCCAAGGCGGGTAGCACCATCATTGAAACATCGACCAATTCGGTTGAGCTGGTGCAAGAGCTGGTGGCTTTGGCTGGATTGAAAGGATTGGGCTTTTTAGAAGCCCCAGTGACCAATGCGGTCGACATGGCGAGCTTGGGTAGGTTGTCAATTTTTGTAGGCGGTGACCAAGCCTTGTTTAAAAGCCACCAAGCAGTATTTGAGGTGATTGGTGAAAAAATTTTCCACGTAGGTGCCCCTGGCAATGGGGCGATCATTAAGCTGTTGACCAACCTGCTGTGGTTTGTGGGTGCGGCGGCCATTGGCGAAGGCTTGATGATGGGTGCCAAAGCGGGCATTCCACTCCATACCGTGTGGGAAGCGATCAAATCCAGTGCTGGCAACAGTTGGGTGGCAGAGCATGATGTGCCCAGCATCTTTGCAGGCCATTACGACCCGAGCTTTTCATTGGCTTTGTGCTGCAAAGATTTGGGGTTGATCAACCAGATAGCAAAAAACCAAGGCTATGAACTGCCAATGGGTAGCAAAGCGCAGGCCTTGTTTCAAGAAGCCATGCAAACCTATGGCCCCGAGGCAGCCGAGTTGCATGTGGTGAAACTGCTCGAAGAGCGGGTTGGACATCTTTTGCGACCATGAGCCGGCGCAAACAATTGCTTGCCGAAGCGCATCTGCACATGCCACAAGGGGTGGCGGAAAACTATCGCTACTGGGGTGAGGACCGCACGGTTTTCATTGATCGCGCCAAAGGCTGCACATTGACCGATGTCGATGGGCGCGACTACGTGGACTTTCGCTTGGGCTATGGGCCAATCATCTTGGGTTACCGTGATCCACGGGTAGACCAAGCGGTTATTGACCAAATCACTCAATACGGAACCTTAAGCGGCTTTGCCACCGAACTTGACACCTCGGTGGTGAAACAAATCAAAAGCCTTTGCCCCCAAATCGATAAGGTACGCTTTGCCAACTCAGGAACCGAAGCTGTCATGGGAGCGGTTCGAACAGCGCGAGGCTTCACGGGACGAGACCAAATCGCCATTGTGGAAGGCTCATTCCATGGTTTGTATGACGAGATGATGTGGAAATCAGACATCGAGCATTGGCAGCCTGACAGTGGCTTATCCCCCAATGTGATTCCTTTTGGCGTTGGGGTTCCTGAGCGCAGCCGAGCGTTATTGAACATCATCAGCCACAACGATTTCGATCATCTTGAAAACCTGTTTATGTCCAAAGGGGAACAACTGGCATGCGTGGTGATTGAACCCATCATAGGTAACGCGGGCAGTGTGTCTGCCAGTCAAGCATGGCTGAGGCGTTTGCGCGACCTGTGTACACAACACGGTACTTTGCTGATCATCGACGAGGTGAAGTCAGGTTTTCGGGTAGCCAAGGGCGGCGCGCAGTCAATTTACGGTATCTATGGCGACTTGAGCACCTACGCCAAAGCCATGGGCAATGGATACCCCGTGGCGGCATTTGGCGGTCGTGCAGAGATCATGGACGTGGTGGGCTCAGGGCCTGGAAGAGTGGTACATGGTGGCACCTACACCGCCAACCTTGTGGCCTTGAGTGCGGCAAGGGCCACCTTACAAATCCTGAGTGACACTGACGCACTGCAAACCATCAATCAAACTGGCGACAAGCTAAAGGCTTTGCTTAGCAGGGTATTTACTGCTGCAGGCGTTGAACATGCATTTGCTGGACCATCGGCCATGTTTGGCATCCATTTCAGCAACACCGTGCCAACCAACTACCGCGATTGGCGCAGCACCGACAGTGCACTCTACAACCGCTTTGCCTGGGAATTGATAGACCGGGGGTTCATGCTAGAGCCTGACTCACGTGAGCCTTGGTTTGTGTGCGAAGCACATCAATACATGGATTTTGGTCAACTAGAAGACATGGCTGTTCAAGCCATGCGCGCCGCTCAATCCGAGGGGCTTCGACATCCACAAGGCTGAAAACCCGATTCCATTCAGGCCATCAGCAGGGTCAATCCCTGCTGAGATCAATCGAAGCAGATTTGGACCTTCGGGATTGCCTGGTAAATGAAGTCAGGTAGTTGTTTGACCAAAAATAAAAACCCAGCACAACTACCAGTACCAGCATGAAGATTTCCGTCATCCACAATCCCTCTTGCTGCTTGATGAAGGGGAAATGTTCAAAATTCATGCCAAAAAACCCTGTGATCAAATTCAACGGCAAGAAGATGGCCGTCAATGCCGTCAAGGTTTTCATGACATCATTGTTGTGATTGCTTTGAATATTGAAGTGCATTTGCACCGCGGTTTCTGCGCTTTGCTCAAGACGGGTCACATGGTGAACCACACGCTCAATGTGCTCCAGCACATCGCGACTGCGCACCTTCAGCAATTCCAATTCTTTGTTTGACAACGAATCGGTTTCGGACCAAGTCTCCAGTGCTTCAATCCAGTCTTGCATGGCTGCACGTTGGTCTTCGCATATCTCATCCAAATAATGAAGCGTCAACCTTGAATCGAGCAACGCACCCCAATTATTGAACCGGGTTTTGGGGTTGATCAACTCGCTTTGCCAATGATCTAGTTGTCTGGTCAACTCTTTGCGCAAATCCAAATAGCCGTCGACAACCAGCCCAATCATCCTCAACATCAAATCGGTTGGATTGCTTGGCAAGCGGGTGGCGCCGTGAGCGACCTGGGATGAGGCAGCTGTGTTGAGAAGCTTGCTGGCGAAAGCATCACGCACACTACACTCTGCTGGATGAACGGTGATGATCAGTTTGTCAATCACCAAGAACCCAATTGGGCTGGTGTCTATTCGCCTCAAGATGGGAGGCCCAATGCTGGAACCAGAGGCATACAGAATCTGTCCAGGTTGCGACAGATCAGATTCGGAACGTCCGCGTGCCAAGCGTCTGAAAATGATCACATCGTATTCAGACGTGTAGTCATAGTGCGAAGGTAACTGATTGCTGAGCAAATCAGTGAGGTGCAGTTCAAGCACCTCAAACTGAAAAAGTGTAGCCAGCATAAATTGAATGTTGGCTAATTCGACCTCGAATTCGCGTCGACTGAAGCTCAACCAGTGGTAGCCAGAGGATGGCAGTTCCAAAATCAGACTGTCTGATTCTTCGATGTGGTTACCAATGAACTTAAAATTCCGCATGTCTTGTATTTAAGCATGATTTCTATATTTGGCACCCAGGTCACATGTGACTGTCAGGTGAAAAAAAGAACCCTCATCAGCGTTTTTTTGAAGCTTTGTCGACAGCGTCAGGTGCAATGTCACAATAAGCTTACTCATGAAAGTGAAAACCCATGAAACATATGTTGATTTTATTTCTGTGCCTCTTCGGCATTGGAAACGCTATGGCCATTGAAGAGCCCAAATTTGAGGTGCTTCTGACAGATGGTTCTTTTGAAATTCGTCAATACACACCTTTCATCGTTGCTGAGACATGGGTGGAAGGCGACATGGATGAGGCCTCAAGCAAAGGGTTCAGACTTATTGCTGACTATATTTTTGGCAATAACCAATCAGTCAGCACCTCATCAAACGAAAAAATCGCCATGACTGCACCTGTCACGCTTGAACCACAATCAGCGAAGATTGCGATGACGGCACCTGTCTCCATAGAAGCCCAAATTGATGAGCAGAACATTGAATCATCCAAACAGTGGCTAGTCAGGTTTGTCATGCCCAGTCAATACACGATGTCAACTATTCCAAAACCGAAAAACACCGCAGTGAAATTACGAGAGGTTCCCAGCAAGCGATATGCGGTCTTGAAATATTCAGGATTAAATTTTCAGTCACGCGTACAAGCCAAAATTTCAGAGACCCTTGAGTGGATACGCTTGAAAAATTTACGTGTCATTGGTCAACCACAATTGTCTCGGTATGACCCTCCCTGGACATTGCCAATGCTCAGGCGCAACGAAATCTTGATTGAAATCGCTAACCCGTGAAAGCAAGCCTATTAAGGCTGAGGAGAATGGAAAGGGGTAATTTTCTGGTGCGTGGTGAGGGTTTCGAACCCCCGACCCCCGCCGTGTGAAGACTAAAGCACTTTGCCATTTTCCTGTTTAAAATCAACAATTTAGCTCATCACGCCGGGGCCAAAGTAGTATAGTTGTAGTATAGTAATGAATTATATAGTTTTACTTTTTTATTCTATTTTACAACTTATAGGACATCAAGCGTAAAGAGTCTTTACGCTTGTGTGATTTGAACTCTGACTGTACCCGCTCACAAGCCACAACACGAAGCAAAGTGTATAGAGTTTTCGCTGTAACTTCTTTGGAGGCCAGTGATGGAAAAAACAAGACAGGAACTTTTCGAATTGGTTTGGTCAATGCCCATGACCAAACTCTCCAAGCAATTCGAACTTAGTGATGTTGGACTAAGAAAGATTTGCGTCAAGCATCAGATCCCCCTTCCCCTTCAAGGTCACTGGACTCGCAAACAATTTGGCAAAGAAGCTCCTAGACCAGAGCTACCTGAGAAAGATTTCAACCCCATCATTGAAATCAATGACGATTACAAAATCAAGCTGAATAAAGAGCGGTCAGAACTAAAAAAAGCTGCGATAAAAATTGCGCTCAATCCACCAACGTCACAGCTGCGATCGCCAGAGCAACTAAAGCATGAACGCTGCATCACAGCGTTCAATGAGATAAAAGAGTTCATCGTTGAGATGGAGAAAAAACAAAACGTAGTGAAGTTTGAAACCATCAAGGACAAACCACCAAGTTTTCCTCCAACACATATCTTTTCATTCTCGTATTTCCGGTCGTCTAGAAATGGATTTCCTTTGTACGCAACGGCTAGAAACGCCATCCGCGCTGTCTGCATTGCTGATGAGCTCTTTGAACGATTAGAAGAAAAAGGGATCGAAATTCAGATAGATTTTGATGATCGATCAGGGACAACAATGAACGCGGTTAAGGATGGTGAAAAACTTCAGTTCAGTTTCAGAGAACCTTACACAAAGGTAGGACGTACACCTGCCTTAAGCAAAATCGAAAAACAACTTCACAACTACGCATGGGACTCGGCTCAAATTGAAGTGCCACAAAACGTACTTTGTATAAATTTTGGATGGAGCTCTTACACAAAGAAAGCATTCAAAGATTCTGGTTTAAAGCTCGAGCATCAGATCGAAAACATAGTTGGCTACATTGTCAAAAAATTGGACGAGGAAATTGAAGAGTCCAAGCAGCGAGAAATTCGAGCCCGCGAAAGCGAACGAAAAAAATACATATGGCAGTACAACGAGCGAATTGCTAAATCACGAAAGAATCAACTTGAACATGCACTAAAAGAAAGTAAGGATTTAGAGAACCTTATTCGCCTGAAGGTCTATCTCAAAACGATGAAAGGGATCTTTTCAAAACTGCCTGCCGATGAAAAAGCAGCTGGCTTTACGTGGATTGAACTTGTAAAGGCTGAACTCAAAACCATACAACCAATCGAGACTCGGATCAAAAGAATCAAACGAGCAGCCAAGAAGCCCACAAAGAAAATCAAAGAGCTTTGGTATGTTGATCCATTACCTGATGATCACCAGCCAGACTTTGAAGCCATATACGCAGAAGAGCGAAGACATTACATAGACTAGAAATTGTCCAGCAACGAAGAAACATAGTCTTTTGGCAATTGATGTCCTGCGTTCGGAACAACAGTAACAGGCAACCCAAGTAAGCTTGCAAACTTACTGACGTTTTCTGGATTGCTCTGCCAATCCTCTGAACCAACATGAAACGAGCAGTTCATTGGCGCTGGGTACTGATTGCTTCTAGCAAGCTCACTGAGTCGATCAGCGTAAGGTGGGATAAATCCCATGCTGATTTCCTCGCTTGAAAACTCCCCTACGATTGGCGACAGCAACAGTACCTTGCCTATGTACGGATCCAGTTTCGACAATGCATGAAGCAACAAATAGCCACCAAATGAATTGGCAATGATCTTGGCATCATCACGCCAAAAATGTTCTTTTATGTCATTGGCAATAGTGACAACTTGATCGTTGAAATCCAGCTTCTTAAAGTCACCCACCGTCTCTCGTCCAACTACTTCATACCCTCGAGCAACTAAGGCCTGCCCCAATCCGTTAGTGATACGACCGCCATGCCCCGGAAGGTAGTAGATTAGTAGGCCATGTGCAGAGAGTGAAAAGTCCATAGACAAATTATGCTGGTCTCATCAAACCATTTGCGCTATGCCGGTCGTGACAGCAATTGCAATTCAAAGAAACACTTCGATTTATACCGCGCTAAGCAAAGGCTGAACAAAAGCAAACCAGCCCCCAATCAAATACATCACAACGCTGGCCGCATAAACGTAACTAGCGGTCTTACGCGTCTTCAAGCAGGCGTCGCGCAAGGCTGGATCGATTGGGCCCACAAAGTAAGAAAACTGAAATTACTTAAATAATAAGTACCAGCTTTTCTCATGGACTACTTAGCCAATTGCATGCCAGTGACGACAAAGGCGCCGTCTAATTTTTCTGCAACAAACTTGACCTTATCGCCTGCTTTAAATGCTTCCAAAAGTGCCGTGTCACGGATTTGAAAAACCATCGTCATGCCAGGCATATCAAGACTTTTAATATCGCCGTGTTTGATCGTCATCTTTTTGTTATCACGATCGATCTTTCTAATCTCGCCATCAGCCATGTTATCCACGGACATAACGCCAGCGGGCGGGTTGGGTTTGTCTTGGGCATGTACCGCTGCAAAACAAGTGGCGAAAATAACCAAAAAGAAAGAAAAAAGGTGTTTAGAAATTTTCATAAAGCATTCCTCAAATAGGTTTAAAAATTAATGTTTGTGAGCTGAGTCATGAGCAGGTGAGTCTCCATTAGGCTTTCCGCCCACTGTTACCACTCCCTTCATACCAGCTTCAAAGTGTCCAGGTTGAAGGCAAGCGAAATTAACTTTACCTGACCTTGTGAATTTCCAGATGATTTCACCCAATGCCCCCGGTTGCACCGTAATTTGGTTTTCATCAGCGTGCTCCATCTCTGGGTTTTTCTTCATTACCTCGGCGTGCTCTTTTAGCTCTTTTTCTGTACCCAGCACCATTTCGTGCTTCAACTTGCCAGAATTTTTGACGATGAATTTAATGGTTTCACCTTGTTTGACCGTGATGCTTTGTGGGTTGAAACGCATGCTATCGAGCATGTTCACTGTGATAGTTCGTTTGGCATCGACAGCTTTACCCGGTTTCCCGATGGCATCTGAGTCTGAATGGCCACCTGCGTGATTGCCGGTTGCAAAACTTTGAGTGGCGACAGATGCGAACAAAACAGTCGATATAGCCGCAATGATGGATTTGAATTTCATGTAACTTCCTTTTCTAAGGTTTAAAAGCCTCAATGACCAGAGTGGCCAGAGGGTTTGCGTATTTGCACTTCAACTTCCTTTTTGGATGGTGTCGCAAGCGGCATTGACTGCCCGCTCTCTGCTTTAAAGCGTGCAGGCTCAGGCATTGAGCCTGTCCACTCGAAGGCCACGGTGCCGCTTGGGTGCTTGTACCAATCAGGATTTTTATAGTTTCCCGGTTTTTGGTCTTTACGAACCTTCAGCACGGAGAACATGCCGCCCATTTCAACGCCACCGAAGGGACCTTGGCCCGTCATCATGGGCGCTGTGTTGTCGGGCAACGGCATATCCATCTCGCCCATGTCTGCCATGCCGCGTTCTCCCATCACCATGTAGTCTGGGATTAGATTGCCGATTTTTTTTGCAACACCCCGATGGTCTACGCCAATCATGGTTGGTACATCGTGTCCCATGGCGTTCATGGTGTGATGGCTTTTATGGCAATGAAATGCCCAGTCCCCTTCTTCATCGGCCACAAACTCAATTTGACGCATTTGCCCGACGGCCACATCGGTGGTGACCTCAGGCCAACGTGACCCTTTGGGTGTTGGGCCACCATCTGTGCCGGTAACCTGAAACTCATGCCCGTGCAAATGGATCGGATGATTGGTCATCGTGAGGTTGCCGAATCGAATGCGGACCTTGTCGTTCAAGCGAACGTTCAAGCTGTCAATGCCAGGAAAGATACGGCTGTTCCACGACCATAAATTGAAGTCCAGCATGGTCATGATCTTGGGCGTGTAGCTGCCCGGGTCAATGTCGTAGGCGTTCAGGAGGAAACAAAAATCACGCTGAACTTCATCAATGAGAGGGTTCTTTTCTTTGGGATGCGTGACCCAAAAACCCATCATCCCCATTGCCATTTGAGTCATCTCATCGGCATGCGGGTGGTACATGAAAGTGCCAGGACGACGCGCTACAAATTCATAAACAAAGGTCTTGCCTGGTTGTATAGATTTTTGTGTCAGCCCGGATACCCCGTCCATACCATTAGGTAGGCGTTGACCGTGCCAATGGACGCTGGTGTGCTCGGGCAGTTTATTGGTCACAAACACGCGGACCCGGTCTCCCTCGACCACTTCAATGGTGGGTCCTGGACTTTGGCCGTTGTAACCCCACAAATGCGCTTTGAAGCCGGGTGCCATTTCGCGCACCACAGGCTCTGCCACCAAATGGAATTCTTTTACGCCTTGGTTCATGCGCCAAGGCAGTGTCCAACCGTTAAGTGTGACCACTGCGTTGTAAGGTCGGCCAGTGGTGGGGACCAAGGGGGGCATGGTGTCAGGCTTTGTTTGGATAACGGGTTCTGGTAGAGCCGCCATGGCGACTCGACTCACCGCAGCCGCTGCGATCGCCCCACCTGCGATACCAGCAGTTTTAAAAAAATCTCGTCTTGAATTCATGTCTTTTCCCAATCAGTGGCCAGCGGCCGTATTGCTTGTTGTGCTGCTAATCGCTGCTAACCCAATAGAAGTGGGTCGACCAATCAGTGTGGCTTGTAACGCCGCATCTGTTAACCAAAACTGTTGCTCTGCTGCAATGGCGGAGATAACCGCACCAATCTGGTCGCGCGAATCAGCAAGCAACTCAAACACGCCAATGAGCATGCCGTTGTAACGAAGAACGTTTTCCTCTGAAATCACTTTGCGAAGTGGAATAACCTCCTCTTTAAAGTGTCTAGAAAGGTCATAGGCTGTTCGATAAGCTGCATAGTTTTCACGCAAGGAAGAACCTGCTGACCGAACAGTTGCTTCGAGTTGATTAGCCGCAGCCAAAGTTTGTGCGTTCATGATGTCGCGCTGCATATCGCCCCAATCAAAAATGGGTAATTTCACGCCAACCTCATAACCACTCCTTGAGCTGTATGTGGATGTGCTGCTGTCCGATACGCTGCCACGCCTCACCGATAGTTCAATATCAGTAATACTTGTCACTTTGTTCAAGCCCTGCGCTTTGGCAGCAGCATTCAGCGCAGCTTTCGCCTGCTGTATGTCGAGTCGTTCTTGACTGACTTGTTTAGCTACATCCTCTGGTGTCAACGGTTGCTTTGGAAGATTTGGCAACCGCTCAGGAAGAGACATTAGTTTTGCTTGTGTTTCGTCCAAACCCAATAATCTCACCAACTCCTCTTTACGTGAAACAGCTACTTGTTTGGCTGTTGCCATTTGAGTAGCCGCGTCTGCATAAAAAGCCTGATGCCTTGCGCGGGTAAGTTTGTTAAAGTTACCTACAGACTCCATTCGCTGCGCCAATTCAGCGCTTGCCTCTGCGCTGGCAAAAACTTGACCGGCATATCTGTATGACTGTTCTGCGGCAACTGCTCGTACCCAAGATTGACGCACACGCGTCACTTGATCAACAACCTCTGCTGACATTCGGATCTGAGCTTGTTCAACTCGATCCTTAGCAATCGCCGATCGTTGAGGCAAGGTAATGAGGTCTAACAAGCCAAACGTTAAGAAACGATTTAACTCGGTCTCAGTACCTGTAACCACACTTTCAAATGCAAACGTGGGGTTAGAGATTCGACCCGACTGAGCTGCACTTGCCGCCTCAGCCCAGTTTTGAGCCAGCAAGGCTTGAAACGCAGGACTGTTTGCCAATAGCAATTGGACAGCTTCTTTTTGTCCCACAGGTTTGGCTAAAAGCTGAGTCGTTACAGCAAGGCGCTTGTCACGATCTTCCTTGGTCTTTGCAAGATTTAGCTCGCTCTGCGTAAAGCTACTAGCGTCCCGGTTAACCCTTTCTAAACCTTGGTTCAAGTTATAACTTGCACAGCCTGATAACCCAAGAATCGCTATGACTAAAACTAATGTTTTGAGCTTTTTGAATCTGAAGTTCATTGATGAGCTCCATGAGAATGAGTGGGAGGGTTAGAAGGCTTGGGGTTTTGTTCTTGGGTGATTTCTTTTGCATACGCCCGCCAGCCACCAATATCTTTCACTGTGTCATTGGACTGCTTCCAAGATTGGATGGGGGACGCAGAGTAGCGTTGGTAATTTTGAAAAGACGACTGATAGACCAATTCGACAGGCTTTTCAGCTTTCGGGGCTTCAGGCTTTATTGCAGACTGCGCAAAGGCGCTGCTCAATTGCAGGCAAGAAAACATTACTGATGCAATCAGTTGATTTGACTTAAGAGATTTGATATACATAAATTCCTCGTTGATCTTGGATCAAACGTCTCGTAATGTCTACGCATCACAAGGACGAACTGCAATTAGAGCAACCGGTAGGCTGCTCAATTGTTCAGGCGAGGAAGGAACGCGGAGGTCGTTCTAAATTAAGGGGGGAAATGGCCCCTATGAGAACAGTACTGGTTGCGACAAAGGTGCTTGGCTCTTGACTTAAAACCAAGTTAATTGGAGCTGGCAACAAAGCAGTTCCAAAACAGCATTGTGCGCAAGTGCTGCATTTGTGATTTGCGCTTTTAGCAACCTTTACTTTGGATGCTTGAGGATCCGAAGGCTTGGTTTGGCCATGATGGTGGTCATCTACTTGGTGATGTGAATGATCAGCAGTTTTGTTGCTGACTGTAGAAACCATACCAGTACCATGACAGAAAATCTGAGTGGCCGCGGCCATTCCTTGCAATGGAATTGCAAGAGAAAGCAGAGACATCACTAAAAATCTGAGGGTTTTCACGTAGTTAATTTTATCAGGATTTCTATCCCAAGGCAAAGCCCCCCCCAACGCTACGGACGTTGAGGGACGCTAGGTTTTAATGGGACATTTCGCCCATCGGCATCTGACCGTTCATCGAACCCATGTGCTTTTGCATCATTTGCTGACGATCAGCCATATTGCCGGTCATACCGCCCATGCCGTTATCTTTTGAATGCATTGCCATCATTGGGCCCTGTTTACCTAGCATCAATTTCTGTTGCTCGGCCATCAGAGCCTGACGCTCTTCGTCTGATTTAGCTGCACTCATCTTTTTCTGCATTTCCTGTTTCATTGTTTGCATTTCTGATGAATCCATACCGCCACGTTGACCGGTTGAACCGTGGGAGGAATGGTCTTGGGCAAAGCTAGCAATAGATGAGCCAATCAAGGTGATGACTAAGGCAGAAGCGAGAAACTTTTTCATATAAAACTCCATATTTGAATTAAAAAACTTGAATCAAGACACGCGGCCAATGGCGCAACTGACGAATGATTTAGCGTTTGCCAAACCTGCATCAATTCCAGACAAGGAGTCTTTTTCGGGATAGCCCATTGAGCGCAGTTTTCTAACGACTGCAGCTCGGACAGACTGGTCTCCACTGAAACTCACCAGTTTGTGCTCGTGGTCGACCACAACATCGGAGATTTCACCCATGGTGGCCAGCCCTTTTAGGATGGACTTTCCACATCCACCACATTTGAGGTTTTCAATCTCAATTTGCATTGCTTCTGTCATTTCCATGCCCTTTCTTGCCTGCACCGCTTGGACTAATTTCCTTGCGGCATGGATGAAGTATGTGCCTCTTCAGCTTTTGTGCGTATGATCGTAGTCATATGAAAAGCGTAGTTCTCCCTCCATCGTTAAAGACACTGCTACCCCCGGAAATCCACGAACTTTGCACTGGTGCTTTTTATAAGAAAAACGAGCGCTTATTTCTCACTGGAAAAATACCTCAATCGATGTTTTATGTCGTTGCAGGCGAGGTAACCCTTGAACGAACAGGACTTCAGGGAGAACCTGTTGTTTTACAAAGAACGAGGCTGGGATTTGTAAGTGAGGCAAGTCTGAAAGTTGCGAAATACCACTGTGATGCATTGGCAATTACGGATTCCAACGTAATCAAAGTCCCCGCCAAAGAACTGGCAGCGGCACTTGACCGTGATCCAGAATTTGCGAGTCGATGGATTAGCATGTTGAACGCGGAAGTCAAAAGACTTCGGCTTCACTGCGAACGGCTCAGTATGAAATCTCTTAAAGATCGCGTTCTTCACCTCATCAACACTGAGGGAAAAGATGGCAAATATCTAGTTAATACGGGTCTGAAATCATTAGCTGGCGAACTTGGCGTAACACATGAAGCTCTGTACCGGACACTTGCAGCTTTGGAAAAGACAAAAACGATACGGCGCGAAGAAGGACTATTAGCTCTGACGAGTAAGTCTTAATTCAAGCCAACATCCCACTAGTGGCTGTGTCGATGGTGAATATCAGGAAAATGTGGGTGCTTATGTGTCACTTCGATATGCACATGCTTGTGATCATGAGGCTCCTGCCCATCCCACGCAAATTCATGAATGTGTTGGTGATGAACATCGTGGATATGACCGTGCTCATGTTCAAGGGATTCATGATGGTGTTCATGCTCATGGTGCTCGGTCAGATGAATCCAGACGCCGACAGCCATCAGAAAGGCCGCTAGCCAGAATAACCCACCTGTTGGCTCACCCAGTAGTACTACCGATATAGCGGCACCAATGAAAGGTGCTGTTGAAAAATATGCACCCGTGCGAGCCGTGCCCAAACCTCTCAAAGCCAACACAAACAAAACAAGGCTCAAGCCGTAGCCCATCAATCCCAGTGTCATGGTTGAGAAAACCACAAGTCCTGTTGGCAAAGATAGCCCCAAGAATAATGCGAGTGCGCAGTTGACGGTACCTGCGATTAATCCTTTGACCCCAGCAATGAACAGGGCATCTGAAGCAGACACTTTGCGAGTAAGGTTGTTGTCGATAGCCCAGCAAAGACAAGCCAAAGAAATCAACACGGGACCCAGCCAATTCAAGCTGGCATCAACATTTGTTTGCCAAGACAAGGCGATGCCGCCCAGAACGATTGCCGCCATACCCAGCACAATTCGCTTGTCCGCACTCTCTCTAAAAACCGTCCAAGCAATCACCGCTGTCAGCACCGCTTCTAAATTTAGCAAAAGCGAGGCTCTTGCACCTGTTGTTTGGGTTAGACCGAAAAGTAAAGTAACTGGACCAAGAACTCCACCAAAAAGAATTGCACCCAAGAGCCAAGGCCATTCTGTGATTGCGAGATGGGGGAATTTACAGCCTCGGTCGCGAATTAATCGAATTAACGTAAGACCGACGCCACTGCCCAAGTAAAGCAATCCAGCAAGCATGACAGGCGCAACATCGCCCAACAGCAGCTTTGCAAATGGAGTGCTGGCACCAAATAACAGCGCTGCTAAAAGTGCATAAATGACATCTCGTTTCATTTAACGATCATTTGATTAAGTAAAAATTATTTGGTGCAATCTTAGGGCATGAACATGTTCTGTCGCCCGTAAACCAATTGCGCTATGCCTGTCGTGACCGCGATTACGGTTCAAAAAAGCACTATGTTTTCTGCCTAAAAACCACGCTTTTGACCCGATAACGCACTTTTTGTCTGACTTATGGTCTTGAATGGGTGCTGGGCACGTGAGTGAAATACCAGTTCGTCCTTGTCTCTTTCGTCATAGCCATTGGTCATGGGCTCGATGGGGGTCACTGGTTTTTGGATGGGGGTTGGTGGCTGGGGGTAGATTCTTTGCTGGGGGTTGGGTTTCATCAGCTCTTTGTGAAGGTGCTGGGCAAGCTGTTGATGCTGCTGGGTCTGCTGTTTTGTAACTTGGGTTGAAGTCAATTGCTGGGGGTTGGGCTTGGGTAGAGGTTTTGGAGCTGGGGCCATAGGTGCACGCTTGGGCTTAACCGCCTTAGCCTTTGATTTGGCTGAAGCTTTATGTGATGCTTTGGTGATGGGTCTGGCAACAGGCTTTGCTGGGCTAGCCACCCTACCCTTCAGGGTTGATGATTGAGGCACCTGGGTGCTGTCAGGCTGTGGGACTGGCTGAGCAAATGCTGCCCACATCTTGTCAGATATCAACTTCCAAAGTGCCAGTTGGTCCTCAGGGTTTGCAATTTCCATAAATCTCATATTTGGTCTCCTTTTCCTACATTTATTTATCCATTGCCATAAATAAATGCATGCGAATATTTGAGCTTGCCAAACCGAAATCACCAGAGCAGCTGAGACTTGATCAACTAAAAGCCTCAAGCAACCGTGCCACTGATGCGCTTAAAGCTGAACGTGAAAGACAAAAGGCACAACGCGCACAAAAGTCTTTGAGTCAACTACTCAAACCCAAATCGAACACGATCAAACCAATTCAACCAATCAAACCCAGATAGTCAAAAGAAAGCCGACGCTAAGGTCGGCTTGTTAAACATCTATGTGTTTAATTGGCTTTAGCTGGCAACTTCAAAGTTCCTCGTTTGTTTGAAGTCGCTTCTTTGTCAAAGCCAGCTTTGACCAGTCCGCTAACAGCTTCAATGCGCCCATCAAGTTCGCCAGCATCTACAGCTGTTCGCAGCACCTCTAGCGTAGTGATAACGCCTGCAATGTTTTCTGTCTCGATGGCGTTCTTTCCTTCGACCACTTCGAGTGTGCGAGCACCATAGCGAACAGTGATGCACATCTTGCCGTTGTCGCTTGGCCACCACCAAGGCTTCAAGCGCTTGGGGATCTCAACTTTGCGCGTCTCCCCTGTTGCTTCATCTTTAACGCTGCGGATCTTTACTGGCACAAACTCAGTTCCAGATTGAACAGCTTTAGCCATTTGTATCTGCTCATGAAGTTTATTGCTAAGTTTTTGACGACGAGCGTGCTTAGGGCTATTACCCTGTTGAGGCTTGCTGGCGACGAATTTCAATGCACTTAAACCTGACATTTGCTACTCCTTGTGTGTGTTGCAGGAATAACTAATTTATTGTCAGACCATGGCTTTGGGCAACTGAAATGATTGTTAACCCGACAGATTGGAAGGACTCAGATTACTGAAAGTTAAGATGGTCAAACTGGCTTTAAACCTGAGTAGTGCGCTACAGCACGCGCTTGCTCAAGTGCCATTCGATCCTTGTGTTCTTGCTCTTCACGCTTTGCGTTTAATGATCGTGGTGTGTAGCGCTCGATCTGCTTGGGCGTGAGGTGCCAATATGGGTTGCCAGTTTGCTCTCGCATCTGCCACTCAATTTCACTTTTAAATTCAGCACCCAATCGACGCTTAAAAAAAATGGCATCGTGCACATTGGCAATGGGCATATGCCCCTTAGACATTGCTGCTTGCCGAACAATGTCCATGACGTGCGTTTCGCCATGCTGATAAAGGTAGGCGAGCACCTTAGCTTTGCTAGGTCTTCCGCTGTCCGTCTGCAGGTATCGCTCTAGCAGCAAATCAGGACGGAATTTCTTGAACAAATCGTAGAGGTAATCGTCCAATGCGTTTTGCTCTTTGATGAAAAGCTTGACCGTATCGTCGGCAAGAAATCGCATTCTGTCTTCGGTGTTTTGCAGAATCTCTACCAGTGCAGGATTGGTCCAATTGCCAGAAGCATCCAACCATCCTTTGGCTGTTTGGCGCGCACCAAAGCTGATTGCCGTAAATGCTTGCTTGAGTAGCTTGGGTCTTAGATCTTTAGGTACTGGGCTGCTTTCTGGAAAAACGTAATGGCGCACTGTCGCCATGAAGTCTGCTTTGTCTTCCAAGTACAGGAGCGTGGCGGGAAATGATTTCTTCAAATCTTGATCAAGTCCACTGGCAGCTAAGTAGCCACGGGCATAGCCCATCTTCCAAGCGACTACGCTGCTGCGGATGTCGTACTCCCAGCAGTTGCCCAACATGGCGCGACGCAGCTCCTTGTTGACGTTTTGAACGCTCGTGCCTTGATAGTAGGTACGGCCAAACGGACTGAGCTTTTTACGCTGGAGGTAGTAGCCCTTGGTCACAGAGGCTATGCCAAGAATTGTTAAAGCTTGGCGTAGCGCCAAATCTTTCTTGGGCCCTTGGATCAACTTTGATTCCGTCTCAAGCCAGTAAACGTAGGCTTTGACCGAGGCTGAATCAACTGGCACCCAATCAAAAAGCAGCTTTAGCTTGTCCTCGCGCCATTCCAAGTTGTACTCTGGATAGAGGTGATCGAACAGTGCAATATTGCTGACATCGTCACCGCTCAGGTACGCATCGATCTCTTCGTCAGTTGTGGCGGCAGACAGAGATGCAGCAGGAACCTGCAAGTTGTCTTGTACCGTGACCAGTGAAGTGATTTTGACCTGTGAATTCTGGCCAGAGAACTTGGTGCCCTTGACCACCGTCTGAACGATGTCCCAGTCGTTGTCCGTGAGCCATTTATGCACACGGATCTTTTTGGGTCCGATCTGTCCGCCTTTGTTTGCCAGTTGGTCTAGTGAAATTGCGTAAAGTCCTAGTTTGCGTTGCTCGGGTGTTTGTCCGCGTTGTAGGGCGTCAAACAGCATGGATTCCACAACGCTGATGTATTTAGCCAGCGCGCGTTTAGCAGCCGCCGCTGGCTTAGGAAACGCCTTCTGTAGGGCTGCTTCTACTGACTCATGGACTGTGAGCTTGATCACTGGATACACGTTCCTTGTAAATGAAATCTAGGATTTCCAGTGTATTTAGCACCTTTTTACAGATTTCACGACCACAAAAAAAGTCACAGACATATAGTAATTCACAAGCTCGATTTGTTGAAATTTATTGGATAAAAGGATCATGGAGTGGCATTACCACCACATGCCGAAGGCAGGCAGCTCCTGTGTTCACGAGACGAATGAATTCGGAAAAAGAAATGAACAAGTTTTTTTTGGATAAGTACTTGATGCATACCTACCAAGCATCAGTTCGGGCACAAGTGAAAGGCCGCAGCCAAGTGATCAAGACTGAAGTTCGGGCCATGAACGCGCAGGACGCTCGTTGGTTGCTGTGGGCGCAGTACGGATTACACAGCATTCAAACAGGTCCTAGCAAAGTAAGCAACAAGAACTGAACGACCCATACCAGCCTATATTTCTAGCTTACTAAAGACTGCTATGCAGCGCAAGCGGACTTACCAATCTTCAAATAGCAATCCAGATACCGGGTATCCAGCGCCGCGCTGTAGAGCTATTTTTAGGCGCAGTCGTGTCTAAAGCTTTCTGGCCGAGTCAACATCAAATTGCAGCGATCAATGTGGTCACGAACAATGGCAAGAAACGAAGTGCTGAACCGAACCCCACGGCGCCTTTGCTTGATAGAACTTTTCCCAGTGTTCATGCTGCTTTCCCATCTCGCTACTCCTCTGGTTTTGCAACCAATTAAACGATCAAAGCTACTTCATATCAACATGGTGGTCGTGATGACCTTCCGTCGCATCCTTGCCATGGTCAGACAGTTGAGCGTCAAACCACTTGTGCAGTGCTATGACCAAGCTTGGCTGCTTCGTCTTGTAAGTGAGTTCCGCTCCATCCTTCAGGTCTTTGTATTCGATGGCTATCTGGCCGGGTTTGGCCGCTTGGAGATCTGCCAGACCGGGCATGTCCTGACCGTGAATGTGTGTGGGTCCTGAGAAGTCGCCTTTGAGAAACTCTTCACGAATCTGTTGAAAATGCTGCCGCACCAACTTAACTTGTGCTTTATCCTTCGAATCTTTGACCACAACTTTCTGAATTCCACCATCGGACCGTTTGCTGAAGATGTGCGTTGTTGCGGCCAGGCTGAATGGCATCACGTCCTTACCCCGCTCTGAATTCTGCTCCTGTCGTTGGGCATCGGTCATGATTTTCATATGAGCAGCATGATCCATCTTGGTGTGATCAATAGGCAACTCTTGCGTAGACTGGGCGTAAAGGGCTGCTAGCGAGTGCCAGGAGTGCGATCCCGAATTTCAGCGATTTGGTCATGATCATCTCCAGATATACGTCAAATAAGCAAGTTCATTTCAGATAGGACTTCAGCACCGAAACGACCTCTTCGAGGTCTCGTCCCCGCTGACTAGCGTCCGTGGCGTCCGCGCCCAAGTGATCGCGCAGATGATGCTCCAGAACCTCGGACATCAAGCCATTGACCGCGCCACGAATTGCAGCGATCTGCTGAAGGACGGCTGCGCAGTCCGCTTCTGACTCCAGAGCCTTCTCCAGCGCATCGGACTGGCCGCGAATTCTCCGGACTCGGGTAAGAAGTTTTGCCTTGCCTTTGATCGTGTGTGCCATCTGTACTATTCCTTTAACTTAAAAATATCATACTGGGGTATAGTATCAAGCTTGCCGCACTTCGAGTGGCACCATCTTCCGGAATCACCCCATGCCGCCCATCGCAGATCTCATTCAACAGGGGGCCACAAACTTGTGGGTCTTCATTCCCACGGCCATTTTGTTGGGGGCATTGCATGGTCTTGAGCCTGGGCACTCCAAAACAATGATGGCCTCCTTCATTATCGCGGTGAAGGGCTCAGTGGGCCAAGCGGCCCTTTTGGGACTGTGTGCAGCGTTTTCTCATTCTCTGATCGTGTGGGCGCTGGCGGCTATGGCCTTGAAGTTCGGAAACGAAGTGATCGCAGAGCAGGCTGAACCCTATCTCATGCTTCTGTCCGCCGTGGTGGTCATCGGCGTATCCATCTGGATGTTCCTTCGAACCCGCCGGGATGAGTTGGCGGCTAAGGCTCATCAACACGCACCGCACGGCGGCAAGATCATCAACACGGGACATGCGATTGTTGAGCTGGAAGTCTTTGAGAACGGTGTACCTCCACGCTTTCGCCTTCACGCCTATGACAGCGCGATGGCTGCCAAAGGGTTTGATGTCCACGACACAGTGTCAATAGAAACGCTGCGACCGAACGGAGCACGGCAAACCTTCGAACTCAATACCTCCGGCATGTATCTGGAATCCGTTCAGGAAATTCCTGAGCCCCACGAATTTGAGGCTGTTGTCAGCATGGGACATGGTGACCATGTCCACCACTTTGAAGTCAGTTTCAGCGAGGACGATCATGATCACTCCCATGGCGGGCATGACCATGGACACCATCACCATGATGTTGGCGATGACATTCTGGGCGGTGATGGCTCCTACCAGGACGCCCACGAGCGAGCCCATGCTGAGGAAATTAAGCGCCGCTTCGTCGGACAACAGGTAACCACGGGGCAGATTGCCATGTTCGGCTTAACGGGTGGCCTGGTGCCTTGCCCCGCATCGGTGACTATACTGATGATCTGCCTGCACTTAAAGCGTTACACGCTCGGTGCGGTCATGGTTGCTAGCTTCAGCCTGGGATTGGCGATTTCACTGGTCAGCGTTGGTGTTATCGCTGCATGGGGTGCGCAACAGGTCGGCAAGCGGTTTGGTAGTGGCAAGTTCAGTGATCTCGCCCGAAAGATGCCGTACTTTTCAAGCGGTTTGATGGCCTTAGTCGCAGTTTTTATGGGCATTCAGGCCGTGATGCAAATCACGGCGAGCTAACGCCTTGGGTTAAAATTAGCTTCGTCACTGGGGAGTAGCCGGCCTTTGATTCTTTGAAGGTGCTTGCGTCAACATACTTGATCGTCCTGATCATGGTGCAAGCGGTTTCCGACTTGGCAAGACCTTTGACCACGCGCCTCCGGTTCGGCCGGGGAGGCGCGTGGTCAATTGTCTTTTTGCCCGGCCTGGGAACTTAAAAATGGAAGCTCTACTTACCTCAATGGGTGTTGTCGCACTGGCAGAAATCGGTGACAAGACCCAACTTCTCGCCTTCGTTCTGGCTGCGAGATTCAAGAAACCTCTCCCCATCATTGCCGCAATTCTTTGTGCAACCCTCGTCAACCATGGCCTGGCCGGTGCATTGGGTGCCTGGATTACCTCCATGCTTACCCCGGAGGTTCTACGTTGGGTCGTAGGAGTGTCGTTTCTTGGAATGGCCGTGTGGACCATGATCCCGGACAAGATCGAAGATGAAGAGACTCAGGTAGCGAACCACTTGGGCGTTTTTGGGGCCACGCTTGTAACCTTCTTTTTGGCAGAGATGGGCGACAAGACGCAGATAGCCACGGTCGCCATGGCTGCGCATTTTCCGAATCCCGTGATGGTGGTGATTGGCACTACCCTGGGCATGCTGATCGCAGACGTGCCAGCGGTCTTTGTCGGAGATCGATTCTCCAAAAAGATTCCCATGAAGCTGGTGCATTCAATAGCGGCTGCTATGTTTGCGGTCATGGGAATGCTAGCACTTTTGAAGGTGGATTCGTGGTTCTAGCTCCTGTCGGATTCGTTCATCGAACTGGCGTGCGCAATATCCAGAATGGGCACGATGCAGAAAGTCACTAGTGGCTCCTGCTTCGAGTCGAGCTGTACTCCTCGATCGCAGACAATCGCGGGTGCCCGCTTTCAGCCTAATGGAGTCGGTAAAAAATTCAATACTCGCTAGGCAACATGATGACCCAATGCTCACCGTCCCAACAGGCATATAAAGATATGGCGTGCATTGGAAAGTACGTGTAAGGGATCTCTTGACGAGCGTGTTCACAACCACTGCCATCCTCGTAGATCATCGTTGCCCTGTTGCCATTGACAGTCATGCGCACTTGAACAAACCAGTCCTCAGTGCCAATTTCACTTAGGTGACTGGCAATCGCATCCATCATCCAAAAGCACTCAGCCGCTTCAGCCAAGTACTTGGTGCCGTCAGTAAGCAAGTGCCTGCGACTGATACGGTAGTAGCCCGTGGTGCCAATAAATTGAGTTAACTGGGTTGGATCAAACATTTTACGCATTTGAGATCTCCAGCTTTGCCAACTCAGCTTGGCTGTCTGCCAAAAGGTCAATGCGCAAGTTAGGTTGAATGTTGCAGTACAGATGATTGATCGCGTAATTCACAACCTTCCCACGCTCATAGTCCGTACTTGCGTTATCAAACTTGTCTAAGTAAACCTCTAAGTCATACATCGCGCGTTGCAAGGAGTTGATCGCGGATTGCAAACGTTCCTTTGCTATTTCACGCACCTGCTGTGCTTGCAGTTCTTTTAGCTCTCGATTTGCGGTCATCTCTAGTCCTTTGTTGTGTGTGTGACTAAAGTTTGTTTTCAGACACGCAAATGGACAACCGACATTTGGTAACCCGATAACTTGGACGGGTACCGAGTAAAAATCACCATGGTGATTTGATAAGTACT
>Ga0214923_10002298_pt1 | contig 25618 bp, 36 predicted proteins | sample LL1510_MetaG_FD_177993 | JGI IMG/M metagenome (GOLD analysis project Ga0214923, IMG submission 177993) | Freshwater microbial communities from Lake Lanier, Atlanta, Georgia, United States - LL-1510 | ecosystem: Environmental > Aquatic > Freshwater > Lake | place: USA: Georgia | collected...
AGATTAAACATCTTTACGAAAAAGTACTAGAAGATGATACATATACTCGTGACAAGATCGCAAATTATTTACTTGGCTTAGAAACTATTTATGAGTTAAAATTTAATAAATTGTGGGATTGTTTTGAGTCAATAGCACAGCAAGGAAAAATTACGTCATGAGTAGTGAACTACTAGAAAACCTTGACAAAACTAGTGAAGTTTTTGATCAAATGATCAAAGAATTTGAAGATAAGAGTGAACAGTACTGGAATTCACTAACCAAAGAGCAACAGCTTGATGCTTTTTGCGCTGTGAGTCGTAGAATCTATCGTGGCGAGATTGAGCAGCAAGGTAGTTATCGCTATATTCTCTATCAAGTATTTGGATTTGATGAAAGCAGCTATCTACAAGCACAGTGTGCAGGCTACTTAGCCGTACACAATAGTATTTATAGTGGACAAAATCCTGATGATCACATTAAGATTGATGTGCTTACTCGTGAGGTAGAGCGACTAAAAAAGAAGTACAAATCTATGGATCATGATGGTGGACATTATAATACTGCTATCGGTGTCTTAGAAGAACGTATTCAAGAAATTGTAAAAACCATGTAGGAGAATTAGTGGCATATTCGCAAAAAGTTTTAGATCACTATGTAAAGTTTGAAACACTATATGCTGAGGCCAAGATGCCCGACCAACCTTATACCAAGTTGGAAATGTTTCTTAGTACTCGTGAGTTGGAACTACTCGAAACTTATATCAGTAATTATATAGAACATGGAGGGTAATATGATCACTGTGACTGAGTCAGCCGCAAGACAAATTCGTCAAGTACAAACTGAAGAAAATACTTCGAGTCCACTACGTGTTTTTGTGCGAGGTGGTGGTTGTTCGGGATTTACCTATGCTTTTACTTTTGAAGATGACGGCACCGCTGCTGATGACTTTGTTATCGATGCTCCGGACGGAGTTCAAGTCCTAGTAGATGCCATGAGCATGAACTTGCTTTCAGGCGCTGAAATTGACTACAAGCGTGATCTAACCAGCAGTCAATTTGTCATACGCAACCCCAATGCCAGTGCTCAATGCGGTTGTGGTAGCAGTTTTTCTGTATAGGAGACCACAGTGGCCTATTCAGATAAAGTATTAGATCATTATGAGAACCCTCGCAATGTAGGATCATTTGCTCGTGAAGTTCGACGAGTAGGAACTGGTATGGTGGGAGCACCGGCCTGCGGAGATGTAATGAAGTTGCAAATCCAGGTCAATGAAGAAGGAATTATTACAGATGCGAAATTCAAAACGTATGGCTGCGGCTCAGCGATCGCAAGTTCATCACTCGTTACGGAATGGGTCAAGGGTAAGACGTTGGATGAGGCGGGAACTATTAGAAATACTGAAATCGCCGAACATCTTGCACTCCCCCCAGTTAAAATACATTGCTCGATTCTTGCTGAAGACGCAATCAAGGCTGCTATAAAAGATTTTAAACAGAAACATATGGGAGAAATACCATTTTAAAACGCAGATTTATTCACACAACACTAGCTGCCAGTATTGTCTTTGATAGGACCTTCAAAGACAATACTGGTAAGGTTGTATTAGAGAAAGATGTGGTAGGAGACGATGCATTCAAAGGTAAGATCAACTTCTTTGTCGAAGGTGTTGAGGGTCGAGTACCGTCAGGTAAATAAGAAAGTAATATAGATGAAAAATTATTTATTTCCAACACTAATAGTAGATAATTTTTTATCGGATCCTGATCAAGTAGTAGAGTATTCTAAAACATTAGATTATGAAATTGATAAAAACTATGCTTGGCCAGGTAAAAGAAGTAAACCATTACATGAAATAAATTATAATTTATTTAATTTTATAGGAAATAAAATATTAAGCTGTTTTAATGTTGAAAAAATAGATTGTACATGGAAAGCCATAGCACAATTTCAATCTATAGATAATAAATATATTAGTGGCTGGACCCATTCTGATCCTAATGTATTAACAGCGATTATTTATTTAAATAAAGATTATGTTTTAGATTCAGGTACTAGTTTAAACAAACCTAAAAAATTATATAATTTACCTATTAATATTGAAAAAAAGAAAACTATCTATAAAAAAATAGCTACTGAAAATGATTATAATTTTTTAGAAGATATTAATTATTTACATGAAAATAATCAATTGTTCGAAGAAACCTTATTGGTTAAAAACTTATATAATAGATTATTTGTATTTGAAGGTTCAAATTTTCATACAGCAGATCAATTTAATACGCCAGAGGCTAGACTTACACTAATATATTTTTTTACTGAAATAAATATACGTGATAATAGATACCCAATGGTCTCTGTTGAGAAATTATTGATGTAAAATATAGTTGTATGATATAGAAGGAAAAACATTGTGGACGCGGGTTCGATTCCCGCCTGGTCCACCAAAAGCATTCTGATGTAGGTCTTGGTCGTTACCCGCATTGAGCGAAAACGGCGTCCCAGAGTGCTTCTGATGGGCCAGTCATGGTTTCGACATGGTGAAGAGTACTGAAGTGGACAACTCGCTAGGCGAAGAGCGTAATTCTAGCAAATCAAATAAACGCAAACGACGAGGTCTTTGCCCTAGCAGCTTAAGCTAGGTGGGGTTTTGGCGGTTGGCCTTATTAACCAAACAACCGCCGCTACAACAACTTGGAGCATTTTATGCACTTACAGCTTACAACACATAACTTAGAAGTTAGTTTTAACTGCGATGCCGAAGATCATTACGATCACAGCAGATTACTAAAATTATTAGCAGAATTAATTGATGAATTGGATAGTCATATAGGAGTTGATCTAGTAGTTACTAGTACACATCCTAATGATAGCACTGATAGTGACAGTGAAGATGACAAGTGGAACGACTAGAATATATTAATCTTATAGATAAACCGCGTTATTATTTACGTTGGTTTTTAGACAAACATAATTTTATAAAAGTAGAATTAATTCGAATGCGGGATTAGCTCAGTTGGTAGAGCGTAACTTTGCCAAAGTTAAGGTCGTGGGTTCAAGACCCATATCCCGCTCCACGCGATAGTAGCTCAATGGTAGAGCGCCTCGCTTACACCGAAAGGACCAGCAGTTCGAATCTGTTATTGAGTACTAAAATGAGTGTTATATGCAAAAACAAATTATAGATTTCTTTCCTTATTTTGATCAAACTGGTAGAGAATTATTACAATTAAGAATTAATGTATTAAAAGATTACGTAGATAAATTTATAATTTGCGAATCTAATAAAACTCACAGCGGGCTGCCACTAGAGTATAAATTGGAGGAAAGAATACAAGAATTAAATCTTCCCAGAGAAAAAATACAAATAATTAAATTAGATATTCCTAGTGACGAAAATTTACCAGTAGAATTAATTGATGTATTTAATTGTTATGAAAATAATAAAAATCACGATTCTATTAGAGCTAGAACTCGTGAACGTTTACAAAAAGACGCACTATTAAAAGTATTGAATGAATATAGCGATAATACGCTATTTCTAGTAAGCGATAGCGATGAAATTATAGCTCCCAAGTATTTAGATTGGTTAGGAAATACTGTTTTAATGCACCCAGATCATATAATAAAAGTACCATTAGTTCATTTAGAGGGCCGTGCTGATTTGCGTGTATATAAAGTAGATGGTAATCCTAAACGTTGGGATGGTGGTATGTTTATGTGTACTAAACAACATCTACAAAAAGCTACACCAACACAGATTCGCTCAAATGTAGATAATCCATTTACTATAAGTTATTTACATCAAGACGGCGTTCGCATAGAAGATATGGGCTGGCATTTCAGCTGGATGGGTGGAGTAGATAAACGCGATATTAAACGCAGATCATTTACACACTATAATGATAGTTTTAGTTTTATTAAAGGTAACAAATATAATGGCGAAGAAATGGCAAAACTTCATTATGAAGAGCCTGCTGTTGGAACTATTTCTCCATCAGGAGAAGTAGATACCGTACTACAAGCATATGCTCTTGATTTATTGCCACAAGAAATTTTTTACTTTGGTAACATTAAAGCATATTTATTGCCTAATCTACAGTTGACTAAAACCGATATATTAGATCGTGAATATTATACTGCTTGCAACAATAAAACAGACATTAATGAACATCTACCACTATTAAAAGACTTAGCACATCTATGTAATTCCATTATAGAAATGGGAACTAGAGATGGTCAGAGCACTCGCGCATTTTTAACAACAGATGCATCTTTAAAAGCATATGATCTAGAGTTAGATGAAACAGTTAATAATCTATTTACAATTGCTAAATTGCAAGGCAAAAATGTAGACTATATTAAAGCAGATGTTCTACAGTTAGAAATACCAGAAGTAGACCTATTATTTATAGATACTTGGCATACGTATGAACAGCTAAGTCAAGAATTAAAATTACACGGAAATAAAGCTAAAAAATATTTAGCATTTCATGATACACATACATATGGTGTAAGTGGAGAAGGCGGTAGTGGTAATGGATTACTTCCAGCAATTATAGAATTTGTAATTGTTAATCCACATTGGAGATTTAAAATACATAGGACTAATAATAACGGATTAACCATACTAGAAAGAACCAATAATGGATAGTATTCCAGTAATGGGTACTGCCATTGTTAATGGCGTACATTGGTTAAAACGATTGATTAGTAGTGTAGATTTTCCAGTAGATACTTTTATTATATTTAATAATAATGGTCGCGGACAAATAACCAAAGATTTAGATGAGTTACGACAAAGACACAACTATATTAAAAATATAGTTGTGTGTCATTTGCCAGTAAATATAGGTTGCCCTGCTGCTTGGAATATGATTATAAAATGCTATATTCAAAGTAGATATTGGCTTATAGTTAATCATGATATATCATTTACATCTGGCTTTTTAGAAAAAATGCACTCATTAGCACAATCAGCAACGATTGGTATGGTACACGGCGCTAGTGGAGAATTTGGATTAGGAACTTGGGATGTATTCTTAATCAAAGATTGGGTAGTAGACAAATATGGTTTATTCGATGAAAACCTATACCCAGCATACTGCGAGGACTGGGATTATCTACTAAGATTTGTTCATAATCCTATAAACAAAGCATTTGTAGATTTGCCATACTACCATGGCGAAACACTAGAATATGCAAAAAGTGGTAGTCAAACTTGGCGAGAAGATATGTCCCTAAAGTATAAAATTGATAGTGCTAGATATTTGAATGAATCTAATTATTTAGTACAAAAGTGGGGTTTACAGTGGAATTCGTTAAATCCACATAAAACCCCTTTTAATAATAAAGATTCATATTTAGGTTATAGTAAGTATGATATAAATTTTATAAGACATAAATATATAGGATTTTAGTTTTGTTTACTATTGTTAATGTTAATCCACTGATTCTAACAGTAGATGATTTTATATCAAAAGAACAATGCCAAAATATATTAAATTTTGATTGGAAGTGGAATAGAAGCAAAGGCTGGGATTCTGCTAATAAATCTACACATTTTACTGATATTAGAACCAGTTCTACTGTATTTATTGATTTAAAAAATACAAATATACCAATTGAATTAAGAGTATTAAAATACAAACTATCTGACTCGTTTAATATTAATACAACAAGATTTGAAGATCCTCAATTAACTAAGTATGAGCCCAATCAATTTTATAAAGATCATTGGGACTTCTTTCTTGAAAAAGAATTAGAAGATAATAATAGAGTAATAACAGCCATACTTTATTTAACTGATGATTTTATTGGTGGAAATACTACATTTCCTATATTAAATAAATCAGTATCAGCTAAAGCTGGAAAATTATTATATTTTCAGTATGATTACGAATATGACCCTAATATAAAATATTTAACTAAACATAGTGGAGATGTAATCACTAGTGGTGTAAAACAAATAGTTACATTTTGGGTAAGAAAGATTAAATGGCCCCCTTAGCTCATGCTTGGTTAGAGCAGCGGACTCATAATCCGTTGGTGCGCGGTTCGACTCCGTGAGGGGGCACCAAAACCCAGCAGCTTAAGCTGGGTTTTTTATTCTAAAAAAATTATGTTGACAACTTGTTAATAAATTGCTATAATATATATTCTTTGATACAGGAAAGGCTATGAAAACACAGGATAAAAAATTTGTTATTGCTTATCAGGATGATAGTGCTGATAATGGTATTGAACTAGAAGTTGTATATGGCAGTGACGAACTAGATGCCATGTTATATTTTCTAGACAATCCTGATGTAGAAGCACTTACTTGGTCTAGCCCAGAACAATTACAAGACTGGGTATGGGATGAGTGGGGTGCATTGATTAATTATATTGAGGTATAGATGGCAAAAGGTAAAACTAGTAGTAAAAGTGATCAAAATTATTGGTCAAGGTATCAGTCGAATAAGATTTGGGAAACTAATCGTAAAAAGAAATTAAATCGACATCTAAAAAAGCATCCTAGTGATAAATGTGCAGAAAAAGCACTTGGCAATATTAAATATCGACGTAAAACTCCCAAAGCACCTTTTTGGACTCCTGGTAATATTCGTATTGCACAACTATTCAAAGAATTTGCCGGAAAAGTAAACTTAGATATGTTTAATGCTAATCATAAAATTCAGCAAGATGCATTAAATAGTTATAATAAATCAACAGGTCTAACAAAAGTCAATCAAACTAGCAAGGTTAGTTTCAGTATTAGTGCTAGAGCGCATGACGGTAAAGGCAGATCTGCATGGATTGGATAATCATATACTTAGTATTTGCTTTAACAACTAGTATATGTGCATGGCTATTTTATTATGTACCAATAATTGCAGAAGCAAAGAAAAAAGCAATAGTAAATACTTTTACAAATAGTCCAATACTTAGTTCAGTAGTATACATTGTTATTTCCACATTTATAGCTCCAACTATATTTATAGCACTTTTTAGTGAGCGTCATGCAAAACTATTTCGTGAAGCATTGCGAGAGGAAATCTTAAAACAAGATTAAAAATTTTTTTATTGATTTATTATGCTTAATCTTGTATAATATTATATCAATTGATAAGGAAAACACACAGTGAAACTACTTGAATTTACTTACACTAAACAAGATGGTTCGGTTAGTAAACGCGCAGTTATTGAGCTAGTAAGTCCTAATAAGTTTGTAGAAGGTTGGGATGTTAGCGAGCTTGATGAGCAAAATTTTGCTCAATTTACCCAAACTATGGGCGAACTGCGACGTCGTCAACATGAAGAAACTATGCAACTTCTTGTTGATTTTGATCTTAAACACAACTATCGTAGATTTAAACCAGAATCTATGACAGATGTTCAAGTAGAATATGTCTAAAAAGTTCCGAATATGGGACAGTATAGAACTTCATGAAACAGTAAAAAACTGTATGCAACTCAGACTTAAATTAGAACAAATATGCATAGAAAACGAAAAACAGTTAACAGAGTTGCCAGACAGTTTGATACCATCTGAATTATTATACATTATAGCAGCAAGTAATGAAGCTATGTATAACAAACTACTAGAACAAGATTTACTAAAAACACTTAATCCAACAACTAATCCAAATATTCATTAAGGAAAATTATGGCAACCCAATCGAGCTGGACAGATGAACTCAAAGCTAAAGTTATTGAAATGTATGAACAGGCAGGTCCAACACCTGAAAATTCAACTGAAATCTGCAAAGACATCGCAGAGGAAATTGAAATGTCACCTAATGGGGTACGCATGGTACTCGTACAGGCTGGAGTCTATGTTAAAAAAGACCCCAGTGCCGGTTCAGCTAAGACAACTAAAACTGCGTCAGAAGGTGGTAGTAAGCGCGTCTCAAAAGAAGCTAGTATTGCTGAACTCAAAGCAGCGATTGAGTCAAAAGGTGGGCCTATTGATGATGACATCTTGGGCAAACTCACAGGTAAAGCAGCTGTCTACTTTACCCAAGTCTTAAAAGCAGCATAATTGTGGCGGCCTAGTGCCGCCTTTTATTTCTGGAGAAACGAGTGGCAAAGCGACGTAAAACTGATCTTGAGCTAGAAAAGATGACTGATGCTAACATTGCCAAAGTCATTCGATTACTAGAACCACAAGACGGCAAACCTATTACTAAAAAAGATGCTTGTCAAATACTTGGTATGACGTACAATACCACTAGACTTGCTAGTGTTATCGAGGAGTTTAAGCAAAAGCAACAACGTATTGCAGAACAAAAGGCTAAACTTCGTGGTAAGCCTATTACTGATGGTGAGCGTGCTAGTATTATTCAAGAATACTTAGGTGGTGCTACCATTGAATCCATTAGTAAAATGACTTATCGCGGCTCACATCTTATCAAACAAGTTTTAGAAGATAATAGTGTGCCTATTCGTCAGCCAGGCCATAACTATTTTACACCGCAACTAATACCAGATGGTGCGACTCGTGATAGATTTCAGCCTGGAGAGGTTGTGTATAGTGCCCGCTACGATAGCATGGCTAAAATTAAGCTTGAAAAGCTTGACCCTAAACATGGGTATATATACTCTTTATGGCTACTCAGCGAACGTTGGTTACAATGGTGCTGGCAACCGGCTTATGAACTGGCCAGCTTAGAACATTTAAGAAAAATTGGAGTAGCAGTATGAGCAGTACGTTTAAAGAGGGCGCAATTGGCGTACTTATATTTGTAGTAGCATTTGTAATGTTAATAGGGGCCCCAATGGCAGCTAGTCACGCTAGTAAGCAAAGTTGTATTGAGCTAGGCATGCAGAATAAGTATTCTGCAACTGATATTATGTTAATTTGTGGTAGGTAATGAACAATTTTGTAAAACATGTACTAGACAATGGTGGGCAAATCTATCCACTATTTCTGGATTTTAAGTATACCAATGGTACAGGCATTTTTAATCCAAGTGTGTACTATGACGAACCAACAGATAAATTATTAGTAAATATTCGTCATTGTCAGTATACCCTGTATCACGCAGAAAAATGTAAATTTGATTCACAGTGGGGTCCCTTGTCATATCTAAATCCAGAAAATGATATGACCCTTACAACTACAAATTATTTATCAGAATTAGACAAGACCACACTAGAAACCGTAAAGGTATTGCGAGTAGATACTAGTAAATTAGATGTAAAACCCATTTGGGAATTTGTAGGTCTAGAAGATGTTAGACTAGTTCGCTGGAATGGTACACTATATGGCACAGGAGTTAGACGAGATACAACTCCACATGGTCAAGGTCGTATGGAATTATCTGGAATAGAACTAACTGATACTAGTGCTACTGAATTCAGTAGATTTAGAATTGCAAGTACTGGTGATGATGGTAGTTATTGCGAAAAGAATTGGATGCCTATACAAGAGATGCCATTTCACTATATGAAGTGGTGCAACCCAAGTGAAATAATCAAAGTAGATTTAGAACATAATAAAACAAAAACTATATTTTTAGGTCAGTACAAATACTTTTATAAAGATTTTCGTGGTGGTTCACAAGTAATTAGGTTAAATAAAGATTATAGTTTTGCTTGTGTACATACAGTTAATCTCTTTAGATCAGAAATTGGTGCAAAAAATGCCATATACAGACACTGTTTTATTTTCTGGCGCAATGATTGGTCTGTGCACAAGTGGACTAATGAGTTTAGCTTTTTAGGTGGAGATATTGAGTTTTGTACAGGTATGACTAAGTATAAAGATGATTTCTTTCTAACTTTTGGCTTTCAGGATAATTGTTCATTTGTTCTAAGGGTGCCAGAAACACTTATGGAGCAAATATGCATGAATTAAAAGATTTAGTAAAAATCTATGCCAATGATACAGAAAATGCAGTAAATAATAGACTACTTGCAGATCACTATTATACTAGCGGACAATTTGCTGGAGCTCTAAGTTTCTATCTTAGAGCTAGTGAAAGAACTGATGACATTGATCTACAATACTACAGTTTAATAAAGGCTGGAAGATGTTTAGAAGTACCGGGAAATAGGCGGCATACTGTTAGAACACTATTTAGCCATGCTATAAATATAGCTCCGCTAAGACCAGAAGCCTACTATTTTATGAGCAGAAATCACGAATGGAGTCAAGAATGGATTCCTAGCTATACTTATGCTAATTTAGGACTTATGCTTACTAGTGGTAATAAATATTCTGATAATATAGATTTGACAGAGTATCCAGGAAAACATGGATTAATATTCCAAAAAGCTATTAGTGCTTGGTGGTGGGGCAAATGCAGCGAGTCTAGAGAATTGCATAAAATATTAGTGCGGGATTATTTTAAAGTGCTAGATCAAACGTACTTAACTACTATAGGTAATAATTTAAATATTATCTATAAGAACTAATATGGATAGTAATATTTTATATGAACGACTAATAGAAGAAAATCTTGAAAAAGGTTTTCAAGTCAAATTAGTAGTAAATGATTTCAGAGAAGTTACTTATATACAACTACGAAAATATTTTCTTAGCTATGAAGGTAACTGGATACCCAGTCGTGAAGGAGTTAGTATTCCAGCTAGTATAGAAAATATACATCAATTAATCTATGGTTTATTAGATATTTGTGCTAAAGCTGAAGGTGAAGAAGTAATTAAGTTTTTTCATGATAAGATAGTAAAAAAATAACTTGAAAGATATACTATAAACTGCTATAATATTATATATGAACAAATTACACACATTATTAGACAAAGCAAGTGAAGCCTACTATACCGGTAAGCCCATTATTAGTGATTACATATTTGATATATTAGCAGAAGGTTCTGGATATAATAAGGTCGGCGCTACTGTACATGGTAAAAAAGCAAAACACTTGTACCAAATGTATAGTCTTCAAAAATTTTATGAAGATGACGGCAAGCCTGACCCATTAGCAGGGCTAGATATTACTACTAGTATCAAACTTGATGGTGCAGCTATTAGTTTGGTATATGATAATGGTATACTTATACAAGCACTTACTCGTGGTGACGGTATTGAAGGTCAAGTTATTACAGATAAAATTTATGAACATGGCGGCTTAGTTCCACTACAGCTAAACAACAATTTAACTATACAAATTACTGGAGAAATAGTAGCCCCACTACATATAGAAAATTCTAGAAACTATGCAGCAGGTAGTCTAAATCTTAAAGATGTAGCAGAATTTCGTACTCGTGCAATTGAATTTTTTGCATATCAAATTACTCCTAGCCACTACCAATTGTGGACAGATGAAATGAAGTATCTTAAATTCTTAGGTTTTAATACAGTTCTAGAACCAGATCTAGATAAAATATATCCTAGTGATGGCATTGTAATTAGATTGAATGATAATCTTAAATTTCAGGAAATGGGATATACTAGCAAGCATCCACGCGGTGCCTATGCTCGTAAAGAACGTGCTAAGCATGTAGAAACCAAACTATTAGGTGTTGAATGGAATGTTGGTAAAACTGGCAAAGTAACTCCAACAGCCATACTTGAACCAGTATATATTGGTGACGCATTGGTTAGTCGTGCAACACTTAATAATCCTGGATTTATAGAAGCCCTAAACTTACAAATTGGAGATACTGTAGCAGTTGCTCGTGCTGGAGAAATTATACCTTGCATACTACACAAAGTTGATGCATAATTTTACAGCTTAGGGGTAAACTAAATTTTAGCTTGTAAACAAATAGTCAATACTGTATAATAATATCTTAAGTTGATAAATGAATATGAAGATTGAAATACCAACACACTGTCCTTGTTGCAGCTACAAACTAGAATTGGTCAATGACCAGTTGTTTTGTCGCAACCAGGCTTGTAATGCTCAGTTACTTAAGCGTGTAGAACACTTTTGCAAAACAATGGGCATCAAAGGTATGGGAACAAAAACTATTGAAAAACTTGAATTAGCAGATATTACAGAATTGTATTATTTAGACTTAGATCAAATAGCAAATCAATTAGCCAGTAAAAAAATTGCTGAAAAGTTAATTGGCGAATTAGATCGCAGCCGCAGTGCCCCACTAAATCAAGTATTAGCCAGTATGAGTATTCCTCTAGTAGGTAATACGGCTAGTCAAAAAATTTGCGGTGTAGTTAACCATATCAGCGAAATCAACTTAGAAACTTGCAAACAAGCTGGACTAGGAGACAAAGTAACACAAAATCTACTAGCCTGGCTAGAAACTGATTTCATTGAAATGAAAGAATTTTTACCATTTTCATTTCGTAGTGAAAAACCTGAAGTACATAATGAAGCAAAATCAGTGTGTATTACTGGTAAACTATCTTCTTATAAAACAAAAGCCGAAGCCTATAAGCAACTAACAGAATATGGATTTCATGTAGTAGAATCTGTAACAAAAACTACGGACTATTTGGTAGATGAAGAAGGTAAAAGTAGTACAAAACGTAAAAAAGCCGAAGAACTCGGCATTAAAATCATCACAAACTTAGATAACTTTTTAAGAGAAATAAACAATGACTGAAAAAACAAAAAAATGGTCCGAAACTACTGTTAACCAGCTTATGAAACTTGTTGGATCGCAACGTCCTGTTAGTGCTAACACTGTTGAAACAGCAGCTGAATCGCTTGGTGAAGGATTTACTCCACGTAGCGTAGCTAGCAAATTGCGTCAACTAGAAGTTGAAGTAGCTAGCATGGCCAAAGAAAAAACTAGTGCATTTACCGAAGATGAAGGTGCAGAACTTGCAGAGTTCGTTATTAGCAATAGTGGCGAACTTACTTATAAGCAAATTGCTGAACAATTTATGGATGGTAAGTTTACTGCAAAACAAATCCAAGGCAAGTTATTAGCACTAGAATTAACTGGTAGTGTTAAGCCAGCAGAAAAAGTAGAAATTGCTCGTACTTATACCGATAGTGAAGAAGCCAAATTTATTCAAATGGCTGAACGTGGCGCATTTATTGAAGATATTGCTACTGCACTTAACAAATCAGTTGCAAGCGTTCGTGGTAAAGCTCTTAGCCTTACTCGCAAGGGTCAAATTGCTAAGATTCCTGCACAAAAGAACAGCTATGCGAAAGAGCAAGTTGATCCTGTTGTAGCTCTTGGTAATAAGATTCATGCAATGACAGTTGCTGAAATCGCAGCTGCAGTTGATAAAACTGAGCGTGGTCTTAAGACTCTGTTAACTCGTCGTGGAATTAAAGTTGCTGACTATGATGGTGCAGCAAAGCGCGACAAGGCAGATGGTAAAAAAGCTGCCTAATTAGCAGATTGTTAATTCAGGCTGGGAGTTTTGAAAAGCTCCCAGCCTTTATACTTTTGGGCTAACAGATGAAGGTAACAATTACTTATCATGATAATGAAAGTTTTACTATAGAAGAAGTGGTAAAACAAGCGGTACATAATTATGGAAAATTTGCTGCTGTAGAAGTAATGCCCGAGTCAACCATGGCCTATGACCATATTTACTTTGGGTTACAGCAACTAATAACTCACGAACAACTTAGTTTGTTATTTGAACGAGATGCTGGCTATCAGCAAGATATTAAAAAATTAAGAGAAGAAGTACTATATAAGGTAACAGAAATTATAGATCAAGTAATTATAGATAATGAATCGAAAGTAGGTTAAACTTGGATACAAGTGCAGTAGTCTTACATAAACTACTAGCAGAGCAAAACCTAGAGTTATGGGCAAGGCTCAAACTAGTATTTTTAGACCCTGCGTACAGCTCTCTTTATAGTGTAATCACAAAACATTACGAAAAGTATAATAGTGTACCTTCGTTCGACGATTTAACACTTACGTTAAGGGAGGGTCCAGCGTCTAAAACGTTAGCAACTCTCCGGCTAACGGAAGTTCCTGATGTTAGTGCTGAAGTAGCACTAGATGCATTAATAGATCAATATACACAAAACGAAACAGTAAAATTACTAGATAAATTTGTAGATAAGTTACCACTATATGACAGTAATGAAATAAAAGAAAATTTAGCTACAATAGCTATGACCATAGAAGAAAAGACACACACATCGGAAAAAGTCTTTACTATGGCAGATATAATGATGTTTAGGCATCCTAATGAATTGGAAAAAGAACGTGTTTATCTTGGACTTAATAACACTTTTGATGCTGTTCTTGGTGGCGTTGCTAGACAAGAACTTGTACTCATCGGCGGTAAACGAGGTAGTGGCAAATCTATTACTAGTAGCAATATTTTTATTAATCAGTATGAAAATGGTTTTTCATCTCTATACTTTTCAATAGAAATGACGGCTTATGAGGTTATGGAACGCAATCTAAGTATTTTAGCCAGTGTTGATTTACAGCGACTAAAACAAAATAAATTAACTGACGAAGAAGTATTAAAAGTAGTAAAAGCTAGAGCGAATATGTTTGAAGAATCAGATCAAACAGTACTAGAATTTATGCGGCATCGTGATAGGTATAAATTTGAAGAAACACTAGTAAGAAACCATCAACTAAAATCTGATAATCAAATGATTATAGTTGATGACAGAGATTTAACAATCAATAGCATTGATCTACACATAGGCAAAGCAAAAGCTAAATTTGGCGAAAAATTACAAGTAGTAGTTGTAGACTACTTAAATCAGATTGTAATTGAAGGCAGCGATATGTATGATTGGAAGCCACAAATTGAAGTATCAAAGAAACTAAAAAATTTAGCTAGAAAATATGAAATAGTATTAGTAAGTCCCTATCAAATTGATGCTAGTGGTGAGGCAAGATTTGCTAAAGGTATTCTTGATGCAGCAGATATTGCACTAGTAATGGAAGCCCACGATAAAAGTACAAATGCAATTAGTTTTGAAACTACTAAAATTCGTGGTGGTAAAGAAATGAAATTTACTTGTCCTATTGATTGGGAAACATTACGAATTAGTCCGCAAAGTATTGATAGACCAGAACAAAAAGAAACAGTTAAACGTGTAAGCAAAAAACAACAAGATTTAAAACAAGACGATACTGCAGCAGATTTACCTTGGCATACATAAAATGAGCGATCCAGTACTAGATCTATTAAAAAATAACGGTATAGCTTTTACAGTTAGTGGTAGAGACTACGTAACTAAATGCTTAAATCCCGAACATGAAGATACTAATCCTAGTTTTAGAATTGATCGTATTAGTGGCATAGCACATTGTTTTAGTTGTGGATTTAAAACTAATATATTTAAATATTTTGGTATTTTTACTAATCCCATACCTATTAGAATACTTGGTTTAAAAAAGAAACTACAACAACTTAAAACTAATACAGAACAAAATCTGCCACAAGGATATACCCCCTGGACAAAACCTTTTAGAGGAATTAGTAATCAAACTTTAAAGCATTTTGGAGCTTTTTACACTAATCAAGTAGAAAAATTACAAGATAGAATAATATTTCCAATTAGTGATATTACTAATAAAATACAAGTATTTGTAGGCAGACATACATTAAGTAATGGTAATCCAAAATATTTAAACTATCCTAGCGGAGTAGAATTACCTGTATATCCTAGTTATCTAGAACAGGTACAAAAAAGCATTATTTTAGTAGAAGGCATATTTGATATGTTAAACCTTTATGATAAAGGATTAAGAAATGCAGTATGCTGTTTTGGAACAAATACGCTACAAAATTCAACAAAACAAAAACTATTACCATTTAAAGCGCAGGGCGTTACACATATATTCATTTTATTTGATGGCGATGATGCGGGAGAAAAAGCAGCAAAACAACTCAAACCAACGCTAGAACAAGATGAGTTTATTGTAGAAATAATTAAACTACCAGATGGTGTTGATCCAGGCGAATTATCTAAAGAAGATGTCGATAGTATAAGAGAGTATACAACAAAATGAAAATAGCTGTAATTGATAAAGCACCTAGTCGTACCAAATATGAGCAATATTTTACCTTTGATTTTGAGCTATTTCATATGAGTTCAAAACCAATTACTAAATTACTTAAAAAAGATGTAGATTTAAACATTGATACTGATCTCTATGATTTAGTGATCTTGGTAGGTGCTGAAGCAGCTAAAGAATATGCTAAAATTACTAGTGTTACAAATTATGCTGGCCAACTTATAAATGATAAATTCATACCTATTAGTAATCCAGCTATGCTTGCCTTTAAGCCAGAAGGAAAACCAGATTTTGAACGTGCTTTAGATAAAGTTCATAAGTATGTTTCTGGAGAAGTTAAAGCAACTAAAGTAGGTGATTTTCGTGGTATTGACACTGAAGATGAAGCATATCAATTTCTACAAGAAGTCTTAGAAAACGCTCAAGGAGTAGTTGCAATTGATACGGAAACTACAGGCTTATATCCCAGAGATGGTTATGTGCTTGGTGTTAGTATTAGCTATAAACCTAATCATGGACGCTATATTAGCTGTGATTGCCTAGGCGAAACTAACGCACTATTATTACAAAAAATTTGTAGTGAATTTACTGTAGTATTTCATAATATGAAATTTGACTACAAAATGTTGAAGTATCACTTAGACCTAGAGTTTAATCGTAGTCGTGTACACGATACCATGGTTATGCACTATGTTTTAGATGAAACAGATAGTCATGGCCTAAAAGAATTAGCACTAAAGTATACTGACTATGGAGACTATGACGCTAAACTGGATGAATTTAAGAAGGAGTACTGCCGTCAACATGGTGTGCTCAACGAGAACTTTACCTACGACTTAATACCGTTTGACATTATCAGTGAATATGCTTCAATAGACACAGCAGTCACCCTAGAACTATTTAACAAGTTTTGGCCTATTGTGCAGAATAATGATAAATTGCACAGAGTATATACCAAAATATTAATTCCAGGCACACTATTCCTAATGGATATGGAAGAAGTAGGTATTCCTATTAGTCGTGAGCGTATGCAATTAGCTGATGTGTATCTTAGTGAAAAGATTCAAGAGGCTAAGGAGCACATTTACACATTTGACGAGGTAAAACTATTTGAAAAGAATGAAGGCAAGATTTTTAATCCTAACAGCGTAATGCAATTACGTACAATACTATTTGACTACTTAGGGCTGACACCAACTGGTAAAAAGACCGCTACAGGTGCTATATCAACAGATGCAGAAGTCCTAGAACAATTAAGTGAAGAACATGAACTTCCTAAAGCGATACTACAGGTCAGAAAGCTATCAAAAATCCAGAATACCTATATACATAAAATTCTTCCAGAGCTGGATCGTGATGATAGGATACGTACTAATTTTAATCTTATCTTTACCACTAGTGGTCGTCTATCTAGTAGTGGTAAGTTTAACGCGCAGCAGCTCCCACGCGATGATCCGATTATCAAAGGGTGTATTAAGGCTCCGCAAGGTTACAAGATTGTTTCGCAAGACTTAAGAACTGCTGAAATGTATTATGCTGCTGTATTAAGTGGCGATAAAAATCTACAAAAAGTATTTACTGATGGTGGAGACTTTCACAGTAGTATAGCTAAAATGGTATTTGATTTGCCATGTGAGGTTGAACAAGTAAAAAAATTATACCCAGACATGCGTCAAAGTGCTAAGGCTATTAGCTTTGGTATCTTATATGGTAGTGGAGCAGATAAGGTTAGTGTAACAGTTACTAAAGCAACAGGTCAGCATTATCCAGTAGAACGTGCTCGTGATGATATTAAACAGTATTTTACAACATTTAAAAAACTAAAGCAGTGGCTTGACACTAGAAAACAATTTATTGAACAGAATGGATATACTTACAGCTTTTTTGGCAGAAAAAGACGCCTACCTAACGTATTCAGCAGTGATAAAGGAATCGCAGCCCACGAAGTACGTAGTGGAATTAATTCGGAAATCCAATCGCTTGCAAGCGACGTTAACTTACTCGGAGCTATTGAAACTGCTAGAACAATTAGAGAGCGTAAACTTGACGCAAGAATCTTCATGCTTGTCCATGACTCAATCGTGGCACTTGTTAAGGACAGCGACGTAGATGAATACTGTAACATACTACGTCAATGTACACAATATGACTGGGGCTGTAATATTAGTGGATTTCCTATTGGCGTTGATCAGGACATAGGCAATGACTACAGTTTCGGCAGTTTTGAGGAAACCTATAGGGCTGGTGAGCTTAGTTTGGCCCGTATTTAGATTGGGTGAAAAAGAACCATACACTCATGGTAAACTAACCTTCTATAGTAGTGAATATGTGGATAAAGACGACCCTAAACCGTTTAATCGGTACAGAATCGTAGATGATCGTGGTGTAGACAAGCCTACTCTTGGCTTACGTAGACTAATGTTAAAACAGCAAAAGGTAAAACTACACCCAATTGGGTCAGCAATATATTTTTTACAAGATGTTATTAAGCTAGCAAAAAGTACGACTTGGTTTATTGATAGTATAGGACAGGTATTTCAGCACAAAAAACTTGTACGCGCCAAACTAGTCACGCACAGGATTACCCAAGTTTTGCCTGCCAGTGGGATAGGGTGTGTTTTAGAGGTTGAGGGTCTGTCTGAAAGATTTAAAAGCCTACAAGTTCCTAAAGAGTATGAATTGTATGCTGGTATACTACACTATAACCGATGCAACTTACTCTACGGCTACTATAGTGAACCAATTGAAACTACATGGAGACTAGTGTGAAAGCTATTATAACTAACAGGATTTATATGGACGATCCTGGTAGGCTAAACGCCAAGTTTATCATGAATAGTTTAACTTACAAGTTTAAAAAGAATACAGGCAGTAAAAAGTTTAGTGTAGTAGAAACCATTAAAAATTATAGATTGTTGCCAAAAGGCATACTTAGTGTGCCACAAGGTAGAACAGATTTAATACCTGATGGATATGAAGTAGTAGATAAGCGCGTGTTAAATCCTGTACCTTTTCCTACACCTAAATATAGTTTGCGAGAGGATCAGCTAGAAATTTATAATAGTGCTAATGATACTTGCTTTATTAATGCCTTAGTAGGTTGGGGCAAAACATTTACAGCACTACATATTGCACGCAAGTGGGGACAAAAAACACTAATAGTAACACATACTACTGCACTACGTGATCAATGGTGCGATGAAGTTAGAAGACTATTTGGTCATGAGCCTGGTATTATAGGCAGCGGTTTCTACGATGTAGAAGATCACTTTGTAGTTGTGGGCAATGTGCAAAGTATAGTTAAATATTTAGACAGGATTAATAAAGAATTTGGCACAGTTATCTTAGATGAAGCACATCATTGTCCTGCTACAACTTTTAGCCAAACTATAGATAGTTTTTATGCTCGTTATAGATTGGCACTTAGCGGAACTATGGAGCGCAAAGATGGTAAACACATATTTTTTAATGATTATTTTGGTGATACTATATTCCGTCCAAAACAAGCTAACACTATTAATCCAGTAGTACACTTAGTAAAAAGTAATCTTATACTAAAACCCAATGTAACTTGGGTGGAAAAAATTAATGACCTAACACAAAACGAATATTATAGAAAGTTTATCAGTGCTACTGCTAACTATCACATCCAAGCAGGTCATAGTGTACTAGTAGTAGCAGATCGCGTAGAATTTTTGGAGGCTGTAAAGGAATATGTTGGAGAAACGTGTTTGTTGGTTACTGGCGACACCAGCTATGAAGAAAGGCAATATGCCAAAGAACAAATCCTTAACAGAGAAAAAATGTGCATTGCTGGTAGCCGCCAAATCTTTGCCGAAGGAATATCAATCAACGCACTTAGTTGCGTTATCCTAGCAGTACCTATGAGCAACGATAGTTTACTAGAACAAATTGTAGGACGAATTATGCGACCATATCCAGATAAACCGCAACCCATAGTAGTAGACATTCAATTTAGTGGCTGGGCTGATAAGAAACAAAATAATGATAGGCTTGGACTATACGTGCGTAAAGGTTGGAAAATCTTATCGGTATAGAAATTTTAACTTGCTGTGGTTAGTCTACTATGATATAATATATTATGAATCAAAGAAAAGTCTTTATGTTTAACCTAGCCAAGCTTGAAAAGCTAGCTAATGGTGATCAAGTAAAAATTGTAGAAATTTTAGAAGATTACTACAAAGGATTTAAATATGACTTAAAGGGTGGCAGCTGTTTTTTAATAGAACCAGCACAACTATTTTTTGATCGTAATACAGATATACTATTTAAAGCACAGTATATACAGTTAGCGGCACGTAGAAGTTATCAACAATATAAAGATTTAGGCTACACATATTTAGACTTAAGTTATTTTCCAGACCTAAATTTACAAGCAATAAAATACAATCCGCTATTAATAACAAAAAACAACAAAATATACTTCAAATACGAGGAATAAAATGGCACTTAGTTTTAAACAAACAAAAGGTAAAGCAGCATCAAATAAAGTAGAAAGCTATGAATATAAAGATGGTGAAAATACAGTTAGATTGATTGGTGGTGTACTTCCTAGATATATTTACTGGTTAAAAGGCACTAACAACAAAGACATTCCAGTAGAATGTTTGGCTTTTAGTCGCGAAAAAGAAAAATTTGATAATCTTGAAAAAGATTATGTACCAGACTACTATCCTGATTTGCGTTGCAGTTGGAGTTATTCAATTAATTGTATTGATCCTAAAGACGGTAAAGTTAAAGCACTAAATCTTAAAAAGAAACTATTTGAGCAGATTGTTACAGCTGCCGAAGATTTAGGAGATCCCACTGACTATGATACAGGTTGGGATGTTGTATTTAAGCGTCAAAAAACTGGCCCTCTTCCATTTAATGTTGAGTATACACTACAAGTTCTACGTTGCAAACCACGAGCACTAAGTGCAGATGAACGAGCATTAGCAGATAACGCACAAAACATTGATGAAAAATTTCCTAGACCTACAGCAGATGAAGTCAAAGCATTGCTAGAAAAGATCGCTCAACAAGGCGATGAAGATGAAGGCAATGAGAGTGAGCAAGAAGCCGTTAAGGAATTAGGTTAATAAAAGGCCCAGTAATGAAAGTTACTGGGCTTTTTTATCACAGGAAAAATAATGAAAATACTTTTTACGGCAGATATACATATAAAATTAGGTCAAAAAAATGTTCCTGTTGATTGGGCTAGAAATCGCTATAATCTTTTATGGCAACAATTTGAACAACTGCAACAGCAAGCAGATATATTTGTTATAGGAGGAGATATATTTGACAAGCTACCTAGCATGGATGAACTAGAAGTATATTTTGATCTAGTTAGTAGTTGCAAAATACCAACTATAATTTATAGTGGTAATCATGAAGCAGTTAAAAAATCTACTACATTTATGACAAATCTTGCTAAGGCTACTAATTTACTAAGTAGTAAGCGCAATGTTATAGTTGTAGATGATTACTATAGTGATTATGGTATAGAATTCGTTCCTTATAATAAATTAAAAGACTTTGAGCATAGTAATCCTTGGCCAGAAGGTGGTAGAATTTTATGTACACATGTTCGTGGCGAGATACCACCACATGTTACACCAGAAGTTAATTTAGATATATTTAATAACTGGGATATTGTATTAGCAGGAGATTTGCACAGTTATGAAAATTGTCAGCGTAATATCTTGTATCCTGGTAGTCCTGTTACCACTAGTTTTCATAGAGATGTTGTCCAAACTGGTCTCATACTTTTAGATATAGAAACATTAGAACATACCTGGCTTAAATTAGAATTACCACAGTTAATTAGAAAAACAGTTGGTGCTGGAGATCCTAAACCGCCAACCCCATATCATCACACAATTTATCAAGTTGAGGGTGACTTACAAGAACTGGGTGATCTAGAAGATAGCGATCTTATTGATAAAAAGGTTATCAAGCGTAACAGCGATGTACAACTCATGCTAGACAATGACATGACACTGGTAGAAGAAGTTAAAGAGTACTTACAATATATATTACAACTTCCACAATCTACTATTGATAAAGCTGTATTAGAAGTACAAAATCAATTGGATAAAATAGAACATGATTAGTATAAACTATCATCCTAATTTTTATTATGTTGCTAGAATTTTAGCAGAGCGTAAGCATGGCTCACAAAATAGTTGGCAACTAGAATTTGATAATGCAGTTGATATAATATTATTAATAGAACAATTAGGTTTTTTAAATAAGCGAAAGTTTTGGAGCAATGATAACAATAAAAGAATTACGTTGGAGTAACTGTTTTAGCTATGGTAGTAATAATACAATTAATTTTGTCAAAGCTCCACTAACGCAACTAGTAGGTAAAAACGGACATGGTAAGAGTAGTATTGCACTTATCTTAGAAGAAGTCTTATTTAATAAAAATAGTAAGGGCATTAAAAAGGCCGATATACTTAACAGATATGTCAAAGATAAAACTTATACAATTGAACTTGATCTAGAACGTGATGGCAATGATTATACAATCAAAACTACCCGCGGCGCTAATCAAACTGTTAAATTATTAAAAAATAGTCAAGATATTAGTGCTCACACAGCAACACAAACTTACAAAATCGTAGAAGATATTGTAGGTATAGATCATAAGAGCTTTGCACAGATTGTTTATCAAAGCAATGCTATGAGCTTAGAGTTTTTAACTAGTGCTGATACTGCTCGTAAAAAGTTTTTGATAGAAATTTTAAATCTTACTAAATATACCAAAGCAAGTGAAATATTTAAGGATATTTCACTAGAGCTTGGCAAAGAGATTAGTGTTACACAAGCTAAAGTTAATACGGTACGTAGTTGGTTAGATAAATATGAAAAAACTGATTTAACTCCTAAAGATTTCTACATAGTAGAAGTATTAGATCCTAAAATAGAACAAACTGCCGCAGAATTAAATTTAGAAATTGCTAATGTAGATAAAACCAATCGTAAGATTGTACAAAATAATACTTACAAACAACAACTTGATGCAATTAATCTAACTTTTCCACCAGTAGCACCTGTTGATGAAAAGCATATTAAACAACTACAGCAAGAACAAACAGAAAATATGAAAACCGTAAAAGACGGTGAATTATTTATTAAAAAACTTAAAAACTTAAGTGGAGTTTGTCCTACTTGCTATAATCCAATTGACAGTACAAAAACTCAAGAATTAATTAGTGCTAAAGATAGTGAGGTTGAAATAGCTAGAGTAGCAGCTGCAGCTAGTCTAATCATATGTAGTAAATTAGAGGAATCAGATAAACAATATAAACAAGCTATAAAAGCACAACAAGAATTTGAACGACTACATTTATTAATTGATAATACTCTACCAAATAAAACATTAGATAAAAATGAACTACAAAATCAATATGATGAACTGGCTAGAACTATACAAGAAACTAAACAACGAATTAAGCTGGCAGAAGATAAAAATATTCAAATACAAGTACACAACAGTAAGATAGAAACTATCAAACAACAGTTGCAGGAAATGAGTGAAGAATTGGAAGAACATAGCTTTCAACTACACTTAATGACAGAACGAATGAGTATACTACATGTACTCACTAAAACATTTTCAACAACTGGGTTGGTGGCTTATAAGATCGAGTGTTTAGTAAAAGATTTAGAGGCAATTACTAATAAATATTTGGTAGATCTAAGCGATGGTAGATTTCAGATAAGCTTTAAAGTAAATAGTAGTGATAAATTATTAGTAGTAATTACTGATAATGGTAAAGATATTGATATTAATGCGTTAAGTGGTGGTGAAAAAGCCAGAGTAAATGTAGCTACTTTACTAGCTATACGCAAACTAATGCAAACACTATCGAGTAGTCGTATTAATCTACTAATCTTAGATGAAACTGTAGAAGCACTAGATATAGATGGTAAAGAAAAACTTGTAGAAGTTTTGTTAGGCGAAGAGCATTTAAATACATTTTTAGTATCACATGGATTTAGTCATCCACTATTGGAAAAAGTAAATGTTATTAAACGTGCTAACATATCTCGTATTGAAGGATAATATTATGCGTGCTAAACATTATGAAAAAATATTAAGCAAACGGCGTAAACAATATGAAATCGAACAAGACAAAATAGAAAACTTAGATATTAGTCAACCACAATATATTTATATGGATGCTAATGGTACTATAGACTGGGATCGTTTAGCTAAACATGTTAGTGAGGCTACTAGTGGTAGATAGTCGCCAAAAAGGCGCTCGTACAGAAACGCTAGCACGTGATATGCTTCGTAAATATACTGGATTAGGTTGGGAGCGTGTTCCGGGTAGTGGAGCACTAGACGCAAAACATGGTTTAAAAGGCGACTTATATGTACCTAATCATGTTAACAACTATTGTGTAGAAGTAAAAGGTTACGCAGATGATCATATTAACAGTGGATTACTAACACATAAAACTCCACAGATTGTAGAGTGGTGGCAACAAACACAACGTCAAGCATTTCAAGTAGATAAAATGCCCTTATTAATATTCAAATATAATCGCAGTAAATTATTTGGGGCTACTAGTTTTGTTTGTGATAATATGATGGAAAAACGTTGGCTAATGTTTTACTCACAAGATTATGAGTTTTATATGTTCTTGCTAGAAGATTGGTTAACAGATACCAAAACTAAATTTGTAAATTGACTTTTTTTATCAATAGTGTTATAATAGTAGATTACACCATTAAAATAATATGAAAACTTTTAAACAATTTGAACAAACTGAAAAAACACTAATGATAATAGATGCGCTTAATCTGGCTTTTCGATATAAGCATAGTAAAGCCAGAGATTTTGCTGAAGATTATTTACGCACTGTTGAAAGTTTAGGTAAAAGCTATAAAGCACAGCACATAATTATAGCCACAGATCAAGGATCTAGCAGCTATCGTAAAACTATTTATCCTGACTATAAACAAAATCGTAAAGATAAATACGATCAACAAACTGAAAATGAAAAATTAGAGTTTGAATTATTTTTTGAAGATTTTGCCAAAACTATAGAATTAATTGGTGAAAAGTATCCTGTATTAAGATTTCAAGGTGTTGAAGCAGATGATATTGCTGCATATATAGTAAATAAAAAGCGCAAATTACCTATTGACCAAATTTGGTTGATGTCAAGCGATAAAGACTGGGATTTACTTATAAAACCAGGGGTATCTAGATTTAGTTATGTTACTAGAAAAGAAACTACTTGGGAAAATTGGTCAGATCACTATACATTCGAACCCGAACAATATATTCATGTTAAGTGCCTTATTGGTGATAGTGGTGATAATGTTCCTGGTGTAGCTGGTGTTGGACCTAAACGTGCTCAACAACTTATTGAAGAGTATGGTACTACCTGGGATATTATTAATAGTATTCCTATACCTGGACGTTATAAGTACATTGAAGCGATTAATCAATCGAAACAACAACTAGAACTTAATTATCAACTAATGGATTTAGTAACCTATTGTAGTGATGCAATAGGTACTGAAAATTGTAAACAAATTGACGAGATACTAACAAAATGTCTTATAATTCACTAGTAGTAAACGTAGATGAAATAGGCGAAGGGCATGACTATAATGTATTAAGATCATTTAGAGACTATGCCGTTCCTAAAACAATATTTGCAACAGTAGATAGAAGCTATAATAAGGATCCACAAGTAGCCGAACCAGATGTTAGTTCGGCCAAATTAC
>Ga0214923_10002299_pt1 | contig 25609 bp, 26 predicted proteins | sample LL1510_MetaG_FD_177993 | JGI IMG/M metagenome (GOLD analysis project Ga0214923, IMG submission 177993) | Freshwater microbial communities from Lake Lanier, Atlanta, Georgia, United States - LL-1510 | ecosystem: Environmental > Aquatic > Freshwater > Lake | place: USA: Georgia | collected...
TAAAACTATTATTGAACCAAAAGAAGAAGAAATTATAAATATTGAATATAAAAACGAAGTAGTCTGGAGTTTATCAAACGAAGACAAAAAAAATAATGATGAATATAGAGAAATTGAAACTAAATTAAAAAGTTGTATTAGAAGTTGTCACAATTATTTATATTCTAATGGGTCTATTGTAGGAAATGAAGCATCAAACGATATTATATTATTATTTATATTAAAAGTAATTAATTATTTATATATTTCAAATAAAGATATTATTATTGATAAAATTAAATCATTATTAGATAATGAAGATTATAATAAATATTTAGATTATTTATCAGATATTAATAATCTTAAAAATATTAGTTTAGGTAATGATATTAATAGTCAATATGAAGATTATATGGATGATGTGATTAGAGGTAATTTATTGCCTCTAATTTTTACAGAAGATAAAGATTTTGCTTTAAATAGCAGAAGTGAAGAAAATAATATTATTAAAATTATTAATGAATTTAATAATATTATTATAGATGATATTACAATAAAATCATTTTCAACTATCAGTATTTATGAATATTTCAATTCTGGATATGAAGGAAAATCTAAAAATAAAAAAATGGGACAATTCTTTACACCTAAAAAAATTATTAATTCTATTTTATATGGATGTAATTTTAAAAATATGGTTGAAGAATTATCTAATCCTAATATTTATGATCCCTGTTGTGGAACTGCTGGGTTATTATGCATATTATATAATAACTGTAGTAATATAAATATTGATAATATTTATGGTTGTGAAATATCAAAAGATACTATTAAATATGCTATTGCTGCTTTAATGCTATCTACAAATAGTTTATTTCAAAATTTAAATAAAGGTTGTGCTTTATCAAATAATAAATATATATTTCAAAATAAAAAATTTGATGTTATATTTACAAATCCACCATTTGGAACAGATTTAAAATATAAAGATTTAAAAATTAAATTCGACAAAAATAAACCAGAAGATTTTAATATTAAATTTGAGGATATATATCCTATTAATTGTAATAATGGAGTAAATTTATTTCTTATGAATATTATTTATTCATTAAATGATAATGGCATTTGTGCTGTAATTGTTCCAGATGGTGAATTAATTTATAGTAAATCATTATTTAATATGCGTAAATATATTATCGATAATTGTAAAATGTTAAAAATTATTTCAATTGAAAGTAAAGCATTTGAATATACGCAAATAAAAACGAATGTTCTTATTTTCAAAAAACAAAAAGGAGAAGACAATTATAAAAATGTTGAATTTATGGAAATAAATAAAGATTGCAATCAAGTTAAATTAATTGCAGTTGCAGATTTAGATAAATATTATACATTCAAATTAGAAACAAATAATAATGATATCATTGACTATGAATTAAATAAAGATATTGAAATTAAAACTTTAGGTGAAGTTTGCATTTTTAAAAATGGTACTAATATTACAAAAGATAAATTAATTAAAGGTGATTATCCAGTTATTGGAGGAGGTCAAAAACCGTTGGGTTATCATAATGAGTATAATGTTATTGAAAATACAGTTTTAATTAGTAAAGATGGAGCATATGCTGGTTATATTAGTAAATATAATTCAAAAATATTTGTATCTAATCATGGAATTTATATAGATACTATTAATAATATAATATTAAAAGATTATATATATTATTATTTAAAAGCTATACAAAATAGAATATATACATTACAATTAGGAGCAGGACAACCAGGTATAAAAAAAGAACAATTAGAATTATTAGAAATTCTTATACCATCAATTGAGAAACAAGAAGAAATTATTAAATATTTAGATGAATTAGATAATAAAAATACGTTATTTGAATATAGTAATAATAAATTATTTGAACTATTATTAAACAAAATAGATATTTATGATAGAATTGAATTATTTAATAATATTGAAAATACTAATATAGATATTAATAATAATATTAATAAATTAAATGAATTAAATAATTATAAATTAAAAATTGTTAAATATAATCCTACAACTGAAATTAAAAGTTTGGGTGATATTGCGTCTATTAATATTGGTGGAACACCTAAAAGAGATAATTTATTATATTATAATAATGGTACTAATCCATGGGTTTCTATTAGAGAATTAAATAATAATATTATTTATGATACTAAAGAGAAAATAACTGATTTAGGTGTTAAAAATAGTAATGTTAAATTATTACCTATTAATACTATATTATTTGCATTTAAATTAAGTATTGGAAAAATAGGAATTGCAGGTATTCCATTATATACAAATGAAGCAATAGCCGGAATAAATACAAATGATGATAATATTATTATTAATAAATATTTATATTATTATTTATATAATACGGATTTTAAACATTTAGCATCTGGATTAATTGGAACAAGTGGTTCATTAAATAAAAAAATATTAGAAGAATTAAAAATACCAATACCATCATTAGAAGTTCAAAAAGATATTATTGAATATTGTGATAATAATTTAGAAATTATTAATAATCTTAAAAAAACAATTGAAAATAATAAAAAGATGATGAAAGAATTATTTTAATAATAATCATCTCTTTTACCTCCATAAAAATACCATAAACTCATATTAGGTATTTTTTTATCATTACTTACCAAATATTCTAACTTCTTATTATCTCTATTTATTTTTCTTAATTCTTTTTTATAAGTTTTAATAATATCGATGCATTCATTTTTATTATAATAATAAGGGCATTCATCTTGACTAATATAAGTATCTCTAAAATTGAAATTCTGCATTTCTAATAGTTCATTTATATCAGGTAGATTAATATTTTTATTCAAACTTCTATATATATTATAATCTTCGATATTATGAATATTATTAAATTTTAGTTGGTTTATTAATTTTATTGTCGTCCATTGATTTGCTTTAGTTATTATACTGTGTTTCATCGTATCAATATCAGAAACTTTTTCTTCAATTATTTCAGATATCTCATAATCATCTGGTTGTATTAATGATTTATCATAAAAATCTTTAATTTTTGTTTTGTTTATTAATTTATAACATTTGATTTTATCATAATCTAATTCTATATCTAATAAAAGGTATTTAAGGACGTTTTCAATTTTCTTATATTCGGTTTCGACTTCGTTATTAAAATTTGTTGGTAGAATTACGCGTAGGTATTTATTTTCATTAATCCTGGTTCCTCGTCCAATTGATTGAATAATATCTTTAGAAGATAATTTATAATCGGTGAAATAAATAATATCAATATTTTTATTATCATAACCCATTGAATATTTAGCAACTACATATCCAACGGTTTTCTGGTTTTTATCTACTTCTGCTTCAAACTCATTAATTTTATTATAATAAATAATATCAGTTCCTAATTCTTTTTTAATTTTCTTGATATCTTCATATTCACTATTATCAGTTTCAATTTCATTTCTAATAAAATCTTCGTTAATTAAAATATACGGTTTAATATCAATTTTGCCTGCGTTGTATGATTTCAAATGATGTAAATAATAACGGTATGCGCTGTTACAACTGTTATGAAAACTTAAACCTTGTTTGCGCTCTTGATTATGTTTATTGAAAGTATTGAAAATTAAATTGTTAAATTCTATATTACTTTTATTTATTTCTCTGTCAAATATCTCAACTTCGATTTGTGCTAAATATCCTTTTATCTGCAAATCCTTAAATTTTATAGGTTCATATAATTTGCCATAAATTGTTTTATTGGTTAAAACAAATTCTTTATTTGGACTAGCAGTAGTAAATAAACGATATTTAATATAACTAGTATCAGTCATAAAGAATTGTTTTATAGTATTAGATTTATCTAAAGTCCAATTATCTAAAGTCCAATGGGCTTCATCAAACCAGATAAACAGCTCTCGAATATCATTTTCAATAATTAAATCATAAACATTTTTATAAGATTGATAACAATAATTATAAATATTTTCTTTTTGATATTTATTATTTTGATTTTTAATAGCAATTCTTGGTGAAAATATCAATATATTTAATGGATTAATATTAGTAAATACATTAAAAGCTATTTGAGTTTTACCTGCGCCAGTTGCTAGACATAAATAGACCTTATTATTTTGTATCAATTCTTTTTCAATATAATCAATAGCTGTTATTTGATAATCTCTCAATATTATTTTTTCTTTTTCTTTTTGTAAAACAAGAAGATTTTTGACTAATTTCAAATAATTGTCAATAATAATATCTTTGTTATTTTCTTTATTAATTCTGGTTAATTCATCTTCAGTTTTAGAAACAAATGTAATATTTATTTCATGAAAATAAGCTTCAATTTCATTAATAATTTTTCTATCATAAAATTCTTTTCCTCCATTATAATAAACATTATAATGTTTGAATTTACGTTTAATTAGATTATCAATAAACCGTAATTGACTATTATTAATATTTAATTCATAAATTTTAACATAAATACCTCGATGCAATTCACCAGTAATATAAGTATTGCCTCTATCTTTTATAGAGGTAGTAATACCAACTTTATAAACATTAGATTGTTTGAACCAATCATTATCTCTAATATAAATATAATTTTTATCATTTATAGACATTTATTTAATTAATTATTAATTGTTTTAAAATACAAAAAATCATTTTTTTAAGGAGGCTTAATAACGAACATTAATTCAGTTATATTTTTAACATATGTTTTATATTCTTTTTTAGTTAATTGCTGGTTTTTTAATAATGTTTCTAATTCATCAGCCATTTTATCTAATTTTTTACGTGTTGGATCATTTTCAGATATTACAGAAATTATTGATTTAAATAATTTAATAACATTGCCTAATATTTTATTACAATGTTTCATAAGACATTTATTATTTTCATAAATTAAATTATTTTCACTATATTGTTTGCCTAATTTTAATTTTATTTTGATATCTTTTTCAGCTCTATAATTTGTATATAAAGCAGCTGCTGTTTTATCTGCCATTATATTATTTTTTTGTTCGGAACAGTTTTTAGCACATTCACTAAGTTCAAATGCTAATTGCAATATTTTAAATACATTTCTTTTTTTTGCTTCATTTATCAATAATGCATTACTCGTTTTACTCATTATCTATTATAAACGAATTATAATTATTCGTTTTAAAAAAATAATTGAATTTTTTATAAATTTTCAAAAAAAGTTTTATGCTTTTTATAAGTTTTAATTGAATTGTTTAATGAAGTTCTTTTAGATATCCATTCTGTATTTTCAGTTAATAATTCATTATCATTTATCATATAAGTATCTAAGTCTATTGCAATATATACACACATATTACGCACAATATGATTTGAAAATAAGTGTAAATCATTATTATATTCGTATTTAAATTTATCCACATAAGATTTAAACCATATATCAATATGGTTATAATGTTTTTTAACAATATTAGAATATTCAGTTTTTAAGAAATTATGTAATTTACTAAATCTACAATATTTATATGCGTTATCAATCTTAAAAAAATTATCAATATTTTCATTTAATTGTTTGATTAATTTTTCTTTATAAGAATTATATATTTCTGTCAAATAATTAATATCATCATCAAATTTTAAATAATTATGAAACATTCTATAATTTTCTTCTTTAGGTGGAAAACTACAATTTAAAATCAAATTATGATGTATTACAGGATTAATAAATTCTAATATTTCCTTTAATGTTATTTCTTTACCAAGTGCAGCTAGTTCATTTTCTAAGTTATTAATTTGCATAGTAGTTTTAATAATTGCGTCGTTTTTCCAATTATTAGAAATAAAATCATTAAACATATTATCGACAGATATTAGTAAATTTTCAAGTGTTATATTTTGTTTAATCTCATTTTTTAATGAATTATCATTAATATTATTTAAAAGATTATTTAAAAGATTATTTTCAAACCATACATTTTCATTAATATCTTTGTTTTTATGACTAATAACACCAATAATTTTTTTAATATTTAAATTTTTAACTTCATTGTTTCTTAATAAAATTCTATCAATAAATAATTCAATATCATCATTATGTAATAAATCTACCATTGTTAAAGCAATTAAACAATCTTTTGTTTTATTTGCATCATTTACCATTCCTAATGCTTGATTTGATGTTAATCTTGGTGTATTTGCTGGAATTACACATATAATTAAAGTATTTGGTTGATTTATATATTTATTAATAATATTTTTAGATTTATCTCTCATTTCTGCTGGATATTCTATTATACCTGGTAAATCATAAAAAGTGCTATTAATTACATATTCATTACAAATTTTAATATATAATTCGTCTTCGACTATGTCATCAATTTTATTCATTAATTCTGCGACGTGTAATTTAGTTTTTTCTTTATCTGTTAATTTGATAGTTTCATTTTTAAAAGTAATATGATAAGTTTCAATATCGGAATTAATCAATTCTATTTTAATAGGGCATTTAGTGCAAAGATTTCTATCAATAGGGAAAATATCACATTTCAGGATATTTCTTATTAATGATGACTTGCCTGAACTTTCATTACCTATATTAACGATAATAGGTAATTTATATTCATCAATTGGAATATTTAATGCTTTAATTTTATTAATAAATTTTGTATATTTAGAATTCTTCATTTTCTCAAAAAAATTATTATCATTATAAAACATAGTTTTTGTTGTTTGTTCTGTAGATGCTTTTAAGACTTTACCAAATAATTTTAATGTATCCAATGCAACTTCACCAGAATCATTATCTTTTTTATTAATACATTTATTAACTAAATTTAATGAATCAAATATCAATTCTTTATTTTTCATTAAATTCATTTTTATATTATTATTTTGATAAAACCTTAAATAATAAATAAATGTCATTTCCACCAATAAGCCATATAATTTTCATTTTTAATAATATTATTATAGAATAATATCAATGATTTCAATAATTTCGATGATTATAATTATTATAATCATTGTCTGTATATTTCTTTATGCAATTCTAAAAGAACGCGAAGAATTAGGATGTTATAGAATTTCAATTGCTAAACAATGCGATGAAAATAATAGTATATATTTATTGAATACTAAAATGGAAAATGGAGATACTAAAGAAATATTAAAAAAACGATTGATAAGTATTGTTTCTTATCACGAAAAAGGAGGAGTATGGCGTAGATGTTATATATTATCATTATCATTATTATTAATAATTTTTATTGTAAATAAAATATGTTATAAAATAGATAATATATATTATTGGATAGTATTGTTATTATTATTTTTTGCTATTCATTATTTCTTTTTTAATTATATAAATTATCATCATTTCCGCAATCTTAAAGAAAATGCAATAGAAATTATTAATAAACTGATGTATTAAAATAAAAATTGATTTAAGAATATTAAAAATAAATCTTTAAATCATTTTTAATAAGAATGAATTCTAATGATATATATTTATCATATGCAAAACAACTTAATATAAACTTTGAAAATATTAAAGCTAAAATTAAAGATAATGAAATTGAAAGCTTAGGTTTAATGATTACTGAACTTAGAGATTTAAGAAATGAATATATTACTGATTTTTCCAAAGATACATCTCTTAGAAATAGATATAGAGGTCAAATATTATCATCATCTCGTGGAAATTCTATGACTATAGATTTAGATAAGTCTATTGAATATGAAGCAATATTAACAACATCATTGCAATTAATAAAAAAAAATAAAACAAATAATTGGTTATATATTATATTTATTTTAAATATATGGTTTATAATTTTATATATTCTGAAAGAATATTATTAATTATTTTTATTATTTCATATGATTTTTTTATAATAATAATAATCTTAAAAATATTATATAAATTAAATATAATTTTACTCTCATATAAATCTTTAAAATCATCAAGTATTTCAGATAAAATAAATACTAATAGTAATTCATATGTTTTTTTAATAATAATATTAAATATATTATATAAATCTTTAAAATAATTAATAATTTCGTTTGATTTATTATATATACTATTTTTTGTAGTAGTAATTATTTCATTTGATTTATTATATATACTATTTTTTGTATTAGTAATAATTTCATATGGTTTTTTTATATAAACTATTTTAATATTAGTAATAATTTCATTTGATTTATTACATAAACTATTTTTTGTAGTAGTAATTATTTCATTTGATTTATTATATATACTATTTTTTGTATTAGTAATAATTTCATTTGATTTATTATATATACTATTTTTTATAGTAGTAATAATTTCATAATCTATAATTATTATTTTATATGTAATAATACTAACATAAACCATAAATATTATAAATAGTATATTATTATCAATAACTAATATTATAGCAGTATAAATAATAAATAAAATTAAATAATACATATTTTCATTATTTGAATAAAGCATTATGATATTATTTTAACATAATGCTATTATTCATTTTTTTTAATATAAATGTCTGAATCTAATATAAAGATACTTTTACAAGATTTATCTTATGTTGCATCTATTCCATGCAATAAAGCAATAACTACTTATTCATATTATAATAATTTAAGTAAAGAATTAGAAAAATATAAAAGTCTCAATTTATCTCTTAAAATAGAATTAGAACAAAAAGAAGATATTATATCTTCATTGTTATTTACTAAAGATAAAATTATTGATGATCTCAAAATACAATTAGAAGCTAAAAATAAAAATGATGAAATTAATAAATGTTCCATTTGTTTAACTAATACCATCTCTCATTGTTGCGTTCCGTGTGGTCATACATATTGTTCTGATTGTATTAATGAAACTAATAATTGCTATATTTGCCGTGGTTTTTATTTCTAATAAAATTAAAATATATTTATGATTATTATTTTTTGCTATTCATTATTTCTTTTTTAATTATATAAATTATCATCATTTCCGCAATCTTAAAGAAAATGCAATAGAAATTATTAATAAAATAATAAAATAATAATATAAAATAGGTAAATGTCATTGTCATCATCGTTAAAAAATAGAAATAATAAACAATTATCATCATTGCAGCCATATATGATAAAAAGAATAACTAATAAACACCCAGAAATTTTCAATTTAGATATTTCGATTATACCATCTAAATCTGTATTATATCAAGGGACTGATTTTGATTTTAATAAATATAAAACGAGATCATTATATAAAGCCAGTTCATTAGAAGCTCATAATTCAAGCACTGCGATTATAAATTCGATTGATGATAAAATGTCTAAAGAATATTATAAATATTATGATGCCAGACATAATGGCAGTTATTTTTTATCATCCAAAAAAGCTGCAAATATGTATGGAATAGATAAAGATTATTCAACTATTATTTATTCTACAATACCTGATTTAAAAGAAATACGAAATCCTGTAAATAAAATAAAATATCTTTATCCATTATATTATATTGCAAAAAGGGGTTTTACTATAGAATATGAAACAACTAAAGATTTATATTTAATTGATATTGGTAAATTACATAATATTCAAATAATATTTGATATCATTGATTTATTGGATGTTAGTAAAGATACTAAAGATGATTATAAATATTATTTACATACGACATGTGCATATCGTGATGATGATAATTATGATTTTGATAATAGACCCGTAAGTATAAATAGATATTCAGATGTTACAGGCGATGATATATTAGTTGAACTATTTAAATCAGTGAGTAAATTTCTTTATGAAAAAAAGATAACAGTAATTAATGGATGGATACATTATAAGACAGATAAATTTCATGATGAAATATTAGTAATTACGAATGATGCATTAAAAATTAAAAAAATATCTACACGCAAATTGCCAATAGTCACAAACGGTATCCCATCATATGATAAATATATAAAAAATTTTGAAAATAAAAAAGTCGCATATTTAGAAAAAAGTAAAAAAAATAATATTTTACATAATTACATTGTCCCAGACGTTCAAAAATAATCATTTAAGGACAGTTTCAAATAATCCTTAAATCCATAATTTATTTTTGTATATAAATAAAAAATGATAAAATAAACAAAAATAACAATATAAAATGGACAATAGATTATTGAAAGATGTCTATAAATACTTGCAGAAGAAAATTAAAAACCAGATAACCATGGCTCAAGAAGATGAAATAATCAGATATAACAATTATATAAATGAAACAGAAAAAATAGAAGAATTAATAGAAAATTATAAAGAAGAATTCGAAAACGATGAAAACGCCAAAATAGAAAGATGTATATTCTGCAATAAATTGCGAGTATATCCATATAACTTTCGAATTGATGATGATGATGATGAATTTTGTATGAGAAATTATAATATAAACAATGAGACCATAAAAAGAGAATGTTGTATCAGTTGTTATCAAGAAGTTGAAGAAAATAATATCAAAGATACAATTTATTGTGAAATCTGTAAAAAACCATTTATAGTTCTAAAAAACGATTGGAGAAATTGGGACGATGCCAAAACCTATAATTTCTATATTACAAATCACAACAAAAGCTCAAAACACAAAAAACTGGCATCATTACATTAACATTAACATTACAAACAATATCCATAAACTTATAAATAAACTAATGGCTAAACAACAATATATGAAATTTTTATAATCATTTTCATTACTATTATCATTGTCATTATTATTGTCATTATCTTCTACGATTAAACGAATATCATCATTATTATTTATGATAAATTACAAAAATCATTTTTTAAAATTCATAAATAAATGTATTAAAATAACTAAATTTAGTAAAAAATTGAAAAGAATGCTTTCATTTTTATTCGTGTTGATTTGAAAAGTAATTATCGAATTTTTATAGACAAATCACCGCCAACTGCCAAAGCTCGCTATGTTTTTCATTTCTGGTTTTTCGCTCTTCATGCTTATCATTGTGTATGTCACTTTGTATTTGATATACTTGATGAAAAATGCTATCGAAGCCGAAAAAGCTAAAAGTGCCAAAATTGAGAATGACCTGAAGCTCGAAATCGAGAAGTTGAAAGCTAAAAAAGAAGCTGATGTTAATTCAAAATTAGCATTGGAACTAGACTGGCAAAAAAGACAAATTTACCTCGCGCATGAAGAACAAGTCATAATTAATCAGGATTTGAAAATTGCATTGCAAAAACAATATCGTGATATTTATAACTTGAAGGCCGAAAACGAGAAGATGAAATCTGAGTTGGAAGTTAAAAATGAGGCACTTTTAGACTCTTCAGCTTTATTAGCAGGTAAATGTACATTGACAATTTATTTAAAAGATAAATTAGCTGCACAACAAAGCATTATTAATGATTTGGAACCACAACAAACAATTGTTGCTGATTTGAAATCAAAATTATATTGTCGAAATGTAACTATTAGGACTTTTAAATGTGAATTGGAGCACAAAGATAAGGTTATTGAACGACTTTATGCTATCATAAACAAACGCTAATTTAAAAGAAGCATTGGGAAAAAAATGGCAAAAAGAAATTTTTGTCATTAATAAAAAAATTGATGAAAATAAATTATTTTTTTGTTATTCTCAATGACTGAAAACAATCTTAAATTTTTTATTAATGGTATTAAATATATCGTTAATTTTCAATTAAAATCCATGGTCAATTATTATAATAATGAAAACAAAAAATAATCATTTAAGGACAGTTTCAAATAATCCTTAAATGATTATTTTTTATTTTTGTATATAAATAAAAAATGATTTTAATTATACAATTGTTAATACTATGGCATCTAAACAAGAATTATCATCATCTATAACTAATAAAAATGCATTAAAAGATAAAATACATGAAATACATAATTTTATTAGAAATTCAGGCGCTGGTTATGGCACTACTGCTTTAAAAATTTTTAATTTAATTTATGGATTAAAAAGAATAGAAGAGTTTAATTTAATTGATAAATTAAATCTTAAACGCCCTGAATGCGAATTTTCATATTTAGTTAAAATAGCAAAATCAAAAGATGCAAACAAAGATGAAATAATTTTAGGATTATTAACAGGTGATATTTTAGACAATATTCAAAAAAGTTCAATTCGTCATATATTATTCTATGAAATTCCAGGGAATATCAAAGGATCTATTTATACACAATTAATTTTAGAAATTGATATTATTTCTAATATTGAAAAAACATCAAATGTTTTATTATCTGGTAAAGTATATGAATATTTTATTGGAAGAGATAAAAGCGCTATATCTGAATTAGGTGCATATTTTACAGATAGACATATTACAAACTTTATTTTTAATAAAATTAAGATTTCTAAATTTGGATCATTTATAGACCCTTTCGCAGGTAGTGGCGGTTTTACTGTTGAATATATCAATTATATTAATTCTAATTATCCAAATATTAATTGGACTAATGAAATTAATAATATATATCATTATGATATTAATGATGATGTTATAAAATCTGCAGGGCTTGAATTTTTCTGTTTATCAAATGGTAATATAGTACCTAATGATAATTTAAAAGTCGAAAACTCTTTTAAAAATGAATTCTCAAATAAAAAATTTAATTATGTTATATCAAATCCACCATATGGAGGGGATAAGATAATTAAAAATCAAGAACAACTAAAAAGAGACAAAATAAAAAATTATATTAAAGAACTTCTTAAACAAGAAACTGATAAAGATATTATTGTTAGAAGAAATAAACAATTAAAAGAAATTGAAGAATTAAACAAACTAGATAAAATAAGAAATGATAAATTACAAGTAAATAAAGATAGTTGTTCTAAAAGAATTCGTGCATTTTGCAAACAATATAATCTAGATGCCAGAGACAAAGAAGCATGTTCTTTAATTCTTCTAATGGATTTAGTTGAAATTGATGGTATTTGCTGTGGTGTTCTAAAAGAAGGTGTATTCTTTGATAGTAAATATTCTAAAATTAGAGAAGTATTAGTTGAAAATTATAATATAACTGATATTATAAGTGTTCCAGCCGATCAATTTGAAAATACAACAACAAAGACTTCAATAATAATATTCAAAAATACAGAAGAAAAAACAACAGAAATAACATTCAGCGAATTGATAGTCAATAAATATCAAAATGATAAATTTGAAGAAGATGACAACGGAAATATTATTATAAGTGAATATAAAGACGATATTCACTCAATTGATAATTCTATTATTTCTAATGTTAGTATTGATGAAATCCGCATAAAATCATATTCTCTAAATTATAAGGATTATGACAAAAAAGAATTGATATGCGGCAATGATTATAAAATTGTCAAATTAGGTGATATATGCGAATATCTCCCAAAAAGCAAAAGAGCTGCATCATTTGCGAGTGAAGACGGAATTTATAATTTCTATACATCAAGTGAAGTAATAAAGAAATGTAATGAAGCCGATTATAAAAATAATATATGTATTATCATTGGTACAAATGGAAATATTAGTTTTCATTTAGAAAAAAATAATTTTAGTACATCATTATGTACTATTGTATTAACTAATAAATATACTTATAATATTAATTATATTTATTATTTATTATTAATAATTAAAAATAATATAACAGATAATTCAAATGGATCTATAATAAAATTTATTACAAAAGAATTATTATCAAATATTCAAATTCCTATTCCAAAAACTGAAGAAAAATTAAATGAAATTGTTAATAAAATTTCAATTCCATTTGATAGAAAAAAAGAAAACGAAGAAAAATTAACAGAATTAAAAGAAACCATTAAAAATAAAATTCTTCATATTACTGAAAATGAAGAATGTGAAGAAGTAGAATTGGGGAGTATATGCGACCTTAAAGATGGATATGATTTTTATAGAGATGAAATGGATAGTAGAAAAATATATATTGAAGGAGAAAATTTACCATTATTAAAAGAAAATGGTTATAAAGTTACAGATTATATTATTTATAATAAAGATAGTAAATATAGTATTATAAATAAAGGAGATTTAATAATTGGCGTATCTTGTGGTAAAATTGTTAAATCTAAATTATATAAAGCATATCATGTGCATGGATTATTTAAATTTATAGATATTAAAATTAATAAAAATTATTTATATTATTTATGTAATAATATATTAACAAAAAATACTATAAAAAATATATCAAATGGAACAATTATTAGTAAATTAAAAAAATCAACTTTAATAAAATTAAATATTAAGATTCCAAAAGATAAATCATTAATTACAGCTTTAGAACCTTTATTTAATGAAGTTGAGGAATTAGAAAAATCAATTGAAAATGATGAAAAATTATTCAAGGAATATTTAGAAGAATTGGCAAAAGATGCTATTATTTCATATGATACGCCTCAAACATCTAATATAAATAATTATGAAATCGATGAAAAACAATCATCAACAGGAGAAAAAGAATTAACACAAATGACAATTCAAGAACTGAAAAATAAATGTAAAGAACTTAATATTAAAGGATATAGCAAAATGAAAAAAGAAGAGTTAATAGAAGTTATACAGAATAATTAGATATATTTAATAATTTTTCATCAAATACTGTATGAATATAATTATTAATATTATCTTTTATTTCATTTTGATTTATATCTTTTGTATTTTTAAACATTATATTAAATTGTTTTTCATCTCCGCATATTAAAATTCTATCACATAATTTAGTATTTTTCAAATCAATATAATGATGTATATTCTCTGTTCTTATACTATATACATATTTAAACATAAAAGAATTATCTGTTTTTCTAATAAATTCGGGATAATATTTTCTATTTAATTTTTCTGTATCATAATAAATTATATCATCAATATTAGCAAAAAATATTCCTACATTTAAATCATAATTATCAACAATTCGTTCTTTTAAAGTATCTTTAATTACTGTTATTCCATTATATCTTCTTTCTATTGTTTTAAATATTATATTTTTTTGCAATTCAATATCTCCTAATAATATTGAAAATGAAACATCTTTATCATTTTTAAATTTATTTTTATATTCATTTATATTATTATAAATATTAACTGGAAAATGTTTTTTAATTTTTTTAAGCTTATTATTATATGGAATAGTATTAAATATATTAGTTAATTGATTAAAATATTTTTCATATTTATCAATAATATTTTTATAATATTTATATTTTCTATTTATTCTTTTTGTGTCTATATTATTCATTATATATAATTAATTATCGTCTTCTTTTAAATAACCCTAGTTCATTTTGAATATTTGAAAAGTTTATATAAATGTCTTCTGGTAATTCGGGTAGTTCTTCATTTTCTTTTTGTTTCTTATAATAATCTTCGATTGAAGTTATTTTAAGTTCTTTGCATCGTGTTATCCAGTCTTCTTTTGTTTTTAGGATGTTATCAGTATTTATTGATAAGAATTCATACCATGATTTCCATAATCCATATTTATCAAAATATGATTTTGGGTCTTCCATAAAATTTGGATGAATATTTTGTTGATTATAATAATCGCTTTTTGATTTATAATTAAATTCTTTATTTAACTTAATCATATCGTTATATTCGTCATGTTCTTTATAAAATAATCTAGATCTCAATTTGAATTTGATTTTTATCAATTCTCCATTATCTTCAATTAAGTCAAAATTATTAATATAATTATTTGGAAGTATTATAGGATTATTTTTATTATAAATTTCCTTAAAATTTAATAATTTTATTCTTTGTTTAATTCCATCATCCGATAATCCTATATCTGTGATTACTCTTTTAATTTTCATATTAAAATCATCTTCATCATCAATATAAGGTATCATAATGGTAGCTATTTTATCGGGATTATTTTTATCTAATCTATTTGGCCTTAGTGCGTATTGAGTAATTCTTATTTCACTTGTCATAGTTTCAGCAATACATACAGAATTTAGTTTAGGTAAATTGAAACCTTCGCCAAATAAATAAACGCAATTAATAATAGAATAAGAACTATTAATAAATAATTTAAGTTCATTATTAATATTGCTACAATTTTTTGAATGTAATGATTTATTATAAATATTGTCTGGAGTAATTCCATTAATAATATTCTTGGAAATGATAATATCTATATAATTTTTAATAATATTAGCATTTTCTATAGTATTTGTATAAATTAATGTGTGAGATACTTTCATTTCGATTTTTTCAAACATTTTAAGGACCATATATGCAGACATAAATAGATTTATATGATTTTCATCAATTTCTAATTTTTTAATGATTATCAATAGATCATTTTTAGTATTTTTAATTAAACATAGATTATAGTCAGTTATTTTCTTATTTTCAATAGCCCATTTAACAGACTTCTCATCAATCAACTTTCCAAATTGATTTATATTATCCATTGAATATATATTATCTGTTGCATTATTTACAAATTTTTCTGTTGCAGTCATATATAATGCCTTTTTTGATATTATCTTATGAAATTCAATAAATTTCGTAGTTTCTTTATCATTATTTGAACCAACTAAATGATGGGCTTCATCGCCAATTTTAAAATCGAATTTAATTGATTTCAATTTATAACAGGAATGATAAGTAGTTATTATAAAAATTATATCAGTTGTTGTGCTTTTGATATAATTTTTAATATAAGTTAAATTATTATTAAAATAGATAACAATCGAATTATTAATAATTATTTTAATATCATTTCCAAATTGTTCTTTTAATTGTATTGAAGGAACCCCAATTAAAATTAATTTAAACCCTAATTTTTTAACTATAAATAATGATGTAATTGTTTTACCTAATCCACACGAATGAATTAATTTTCCAATATTATTTCTATTATAAAATGTTTCAATATTCATTAATATTTTTTCTTGATAATCAAAAGGTTTAATTTCATTATCATTATCATTATCATTATCATTATTTTGATAATTAGTTATTTGATCATTATAATAATGGATAATAGAATTAATATTAATGACTTCATTAATATCTAATTGTTTGATAATAAGACCAATTGATTTAAAATCATACAATAAGATTTTTATGAATAAATTTATTCCGGATTTATAAATAAATTCTTCGCCGGCGTTGTTATCATTATTGACTAAATGTTTTTTGACTTCTATAATAGAAGAACCTGGAATATTTTTTAATTTTTCAATATTTTTTCGCAATAATATACTAAAAATTTTATCAATAGATTTATAATTAAATTTTTTAAAATAGATAGGTTCTATTTTGATTATTTCGAATATATAGGCATAATTAAATTTGTATGATGAACTTTCTTTAAAATCATTAAGTCTTTTATATAAATCTTGAGTTACGCCATATTTATATTTTTCTTCATAATCCCAATCTTTATTTGTTTTAATATAAATATATTTCTTGTTGAATATAATCATTTTATATTTTTGCTATTAAAATTTAAAATATCATTTTTTATTATAAATTTGTATTAAAATATTAAAAAACTAAAAACAAATGATTATATATTTTTAGTAATATTATTATGTCTCATACATCAATGACATCCCAAAATTATGAATTTGACGAAAGCGAGTTTATAAGGCGATTTATATCTGATTATTATACTGAAACTGATTTTGATTTGGAATCTTCGTTCAATGAATATTTCAAAAATTTCATTCAATCGAATTCAGCTGATTATAATAGTTATATTTTCATATCGCTATATATTGCCGAGCATAAAGGACGCAAGAAATGCAAATTTAGCTTTGATAATTTTCTATATGAGAAATTATATAGCATCATTAAAACTGCGATGAAGGTTTGTTAAAGAGTTAGTTTAGATAGCAAAAATGACAAAAATAATCTTTTTGTCATTTAAAATTTTAAATTTAAGAGTTATTTTTGTCATTTAAGTGTTTTCATAAACTCTTCCATATTTTTTGTTCCCATACTAGAATTACAATTTTGACAAATCGGTCGTAAATTTGAAACGATAGTTTCGCCGCCATTAGCTTCGGCTATAATATGACCACAATTAAAACTCATTTGAGTAATATCAGTAGAATTGCAACATAAACATTTGGCTTTTCCTATAGTTTCGCCAATATTAATATTCCACACGAGTTTTTTCATAGTTGCCGAAATTGGCTTTTTCTTCTTTTTCTTTTCTTGTTCTTCTGGAACTTTCTTTTCTTTTACAACTTTTTCTTTTTTTGATTGTTCTTCTGGAACCTTCTTTTCTTTTGGAACCTTCTTTTCTTCTGGAACTTTTTTTTCTTCTTCTTTGAGTTTTTGAGAAATATTAAAGATATCAGTTAAGAATATACTTAATTCTGTGTAATAGCAATAACCATCAATCACTGATACAAATTGAATAAAACTGCATTTTTCAATAAAATCTAAAACAGCATGAAATTTATTAATTGCAGATAATTGAAATTTGCATATAATTTTACCATCTTGATTTATATTATCAACATATCCAATATATTGTTTTTTAAATTGAAAATTATATATATATTTCTTAAAAAAATCATAAAATTCATCATCTGTTTTATTATCAATAATTTGTAATAATAATTGATAATTTTGTTTTACGATATTATAATATGCTCTGTAATTATAATTATAACATTTATCCCATTCTGTACTTTTCATAGAAATTATATCATGATATTTTCTTGACATTTTATTGATATAATTTTGAATATTTTCAAAATCATTTTTTTTAAATTTAAAAAAAATGATTTTTGATATTTTTATAAAAAGTATGTTTAGCTATAGACGGTTCGATTTTATAAACAATACAAAAAAAAACAAGATTATTAAAGATATTATTAAATATTATAATTATTAGTATTATATTAATTATATTATTGTTTAACATAAATACTAAAGATGATGTAAAAATAATATCATCTAATTCACGACGTATAATTAACACTTTAAATAATTATAATAACCGAGTAGATATAAATTTTCCAAAAATATCTATATATGATGAATATGAATACATAAAATTATTATTATCCGATATTGCCGATATATATAATTTACCTATAAAAATTATTTAAGGACATTTTTAAACTATCCTTAAATAAAAAATGATATCAAACTTTATGTTTTTATTAACATTCATATGCGATTGTTGTTGAATTGGATAATTCAATTATATGAAATATTAAAACAATTTATTATTGTATTAGAAGGAATAACTGTTATTAATTTCGTTTATAATACATTTATAAAAGAGAAATTAGAAGACGAACAATTAACAGCTCAATTAAACTATAAATTAAGAAACGAACAACAAATAACACAAAATTTAAGATGTGAATTATTAAAAGAAAAATCTAAATTGAAAGATGAACAACAAATAACACAAAATTTAAAATATGAATTATTAAAAGAAAAATCTAAATTGAAAGAATTATTGGCAAAAGTAAATAATTTACAAGTTCATAATTCTAATTTAAGAAAAGCATTAAAAGTTTTATATAAAATATAGACTTTTTAAATGAGATATTATTTAATTTTTGTTTATATAAATAAAATACAAGAATTCAAAATTATCTTAATATATAAATAATGATGAACCAGCATATAATAAATAAAAACTTATCATTAAAATTTAATAATCACGAAAACTTATTAGAAGACTTACAAAAAGATATAAGTGAATTGAAAACAAGAATAAGAAACAATAGAAAGATAAATGAAGAGTTTATATTAAGAATATTAGGATATGAGGAGACACTAAAAAGACAAGATACAGATATTAAATATTTAATCTCAAGACAAGAAGACCAAATAAAAACAAATGAAGAGATTATATCAAAAATCGCAATTTGTGAAAAAAACCTAGAAATAGAATTTCAAAATAATAGAAACAATAATACAATAATCTATATATTATTCTGTTTCTTTATTTTCTATTATCAAAATAAACTTATTTAAAAAAATAATTAAATAAATAACCAAATGCCACGTAATCTTGTATTAGTTCCTAGTAAAAAAGATGGAACGGCTGATAAAAGGTTCAATGGATATTCAACTGTAGCAGCTAATAAAGCTAGTAATATTAAAGAAGTTGTAGTAAAAATTACTTATAAATAAATATAATTAGTTTTTGTTTTTGTCTCAATGATTATATAAAACTAAATTTTAGATTTATATTACACTAACATAAAGAACAATATCCATATACTAATTAATAAACTTATAGTTAAACAACAATATATGAAATTTTTATAATCATTTTCATCACTATTAGTTATCATTGTATATGATAAATTTTAAATATATAATGACAAAATCATTTTTTATATTTACTTTTTTTTTCGCGTAAGATTACAATTCTTACAAAGACATCTCAATTCTGCCTTTTGTTTGTGAAATTGTGCCCATGCATTTTCAAAATCCTTATCTTCTGGTTTAAATTGTGCAGCATTATAATAATTTTCATTAAATTTGGATGGAATATCATTTTGAGTTTTAATAAATTCATCATATAAATCTTTAAATAATATCAAATGGTCTATTTGTATATCGTCTGTTGATTTACAGATGGAACATTCTAATTTATTTTGATTATTTTTAAATTCTAATATTTGAGATAAAACAGCAAAACGCATAGCTTCTTTAAGACATTTGTCTGTTTTTGGTTTATTTATACACGCAATATATGATATATTATCAATATCATTATTTTCTTTAATTAATTGCAATTCGAAATATTTTTTATTGATTTTATTTCTAATAATGGCTACATCTACAACATTTTCAATTTTCGATGGATAATCAGGATGATTAATAAATAATTCCATTAGTTTTTCAAAAATTTCAGGAAAATTAGATTTAAGAGAAGGACATAATCCTGTATCATTAATCAAGCGTTTGAAATATTCAAGTTGTGGTTTTTTTGTCATCAAATATAAATTTTTTATTTAAGGCTTAATTTAAAATAATCTTTAAATAAAAATGAATAATATTAAATTAACGTTACATAATGGTTTAGGTGATAAATTACTTGATTTAATTGGGTTTAGTATTATATGTAAATATTTAAATTTGAATCCGCATATATTTTTTTATAGTGACTATCATTTTATACGGGGTAATAATGCATATGATTTGAGGTTATTTAATTATAATGAAATAACAATATTGGATGATGAAAATAATGATATATGTAATTTATATTTAAAATCGCCAAATCCGTCTTCAAGTCTTTGTCCTTATAAAGTATATGAATATATTAAATCATATTTACCAGAAATTAGTTTTGAAGAAATATCAAATGATTTTATTATTCAGGCAAAAAAAATAATAAAACCTTCAGATATTATTTTAGCAAAAATACCAGAGAATATTGAAAATGCATATGGAATTCATTTGAGACATTCTGATAAAATTAATAATTATGGTGATATAAGGCACGAAAATACATTAATGGAATTTGAAACAATAATAAACAATTTATTGCGTGATGTTATAAATATAATTAATACTGAAGACAATCCAACATTTTTAATTGTAAGTGAGAATAATATGTGGAAAACAAAAATACGAGAAATTATAACTAATATTTCAAATGAAAACAATAAAAAAATTACATTTTTAGATATTGATTATAGTAATAACAATGATTATTATAATTATAATAGTGTTTTAGATATGTTTTGTTTATCAAAATGTAAAGAAATTATTCAAGGTGTAAAATATAGCTCTTTTAGTATAGTAGCAGGTTTATTAGGTAACAATAAATTAAGAAACTATGCAAAATATACAAATAGCTATAATATCTGTTTAATTCATTCATGGTCCTCTGCGGTTGAAATAAATAATAGTAAAAATTTTGATATAGAATTCCATAAAAAAATTACAGAAGGAGTCATGAATTTAGAAACCAATTTTAAATAAAAAAATGAAATTTTTATATTTATATTTTTTTTTATACAAATTCAAATGTTTGAATTCAATTATATTCGAATAGTATTTAATGATATTTATTATTTTATACTACAAATATTTGAAATACTAAAATATATTATTGCTTTAATGGAAGGAATAACTATTATAAATTTCGTTTATAAATATTTATTCTTAAAAGAAAAACCTAAAAATGAATTAGAACCTGAAAAAGAAAAATTAAGAAATGATGAATTAGAACAGACTTTATCAAATTTAAAAATAGATTTAGTAAAAGAAAAACTAAAAAACGATATATACATAAAAAAGAATGCTGAACTAGAAAAAGAAAACATATATATCAATAAATTAAAGGCTAATTTAAATGAAATATACATAAAAAAGCAAGATGAATTAAAAGCTCAACTAGCAACTGAAAAATTAATTAATAATGAATTAAAATTACAAAATGCAAATACATTTAACGTTGGTGTTGCTTTATCTAAAGAACAATATATAAATAATACTTTAAAATCCAATTTAGACAAGGAAAGAAAAACTAATAATGAATTAAAATCAATTTTAAGAACTCAAGGAGATAATATTGATAAATTAAATGCTGAATTAAGAGAAATAATTATTAACTTAGAAATAGATTTATCTAACGAACAATTTTTAAATAATACTCTAAAAACTGATTTAGAAAAAGAAAGAAAAAAGATGATTGAATTAAAAGCAATTATAGAAAGGAAAAGAAATAATATTATTCTCTTAGAAATAGATTTATCTAACGAACAATTTTTAAATAATACTCTAAAAACTGATTTAGATAAAGAAAGAAAAACAAATGAGGAATTAGAAACGGCTTTAGATAAAGAAAGAAAAACTAATAATAAGGAAAGAAAAATGAATGATCAATTGAAAAATGATTTCTTAAAAATAATAGCAGTTAATAATGAGTTACAATCCAAATTAGCTACTTTTAAAAAATAATTATTTAAGGACAATTCCAAATAATCCTTAAATAAAAAAATGATATCATAATTTTATTTTTTTTTATACAAATACAAATGTTTGAATTTAATTATATTTCATACTACAAATATTTATTTAAGGAAGTTTTCTAAAGTTTTTACGATTTGTTTTAAGAATTTTGACATAATCTTCGCTGGTATATTTCTTAGTAGATTTTGCAATATCATTTTTATCTGATATATAATCTAAATGTTTTTTAACTAGGGAATAACATTTATTTATTTCGCATTTATGTAAATTTATATTTTCAATAGCATTAAAATAGTTATCATCTAATTTATCTAGTTGTTTAATAAAATTTTTTTTTGTAATTTTGCCGGCTTTATATTTTTCGTTTAAATCTTCAGTAGCTTTAAACCATATAGTTCTAATTTCTTTTCTTGATTTAAATTCATCATTGCATTTTTTAATATAACAATTTGTTAATGAAATTAGATTATCTAGCATAGTCTTTAATTATAAATAACAAAAAAATAATTATTTGATTGTTTTGATAATACCAATTAAGAATATATTAAATTCATCATAAAAATCTATTAAGAATTGATTTATTTCTTTATAGAAATCTCTGCTAATATACAATACGCTGATTTTATCAATAAAATCATTTATATCAATGAACGAATTAAAAGTATAAGGTTCTATATTATGGGAGTAATATTTTTTTAATTTAAAGTTTGAAATATAGTTATTATAAATAATCTCAAATTTATTATCTTCAAAATCACATATAACATAAATATCAAATAATAATTTAATTGTTGTTGTATGCAAATGATAATATTTATCACTTATAATTGTATTTCCTGATCGTTCATATAGTTTATCGAGTTTATAGGCTTCATTCGCTATTGTTTGATAATATGACATTATTATTTTTAATTTTTTAATTAAAAATCATTTTTTATTTAAGAGTATTCATAAAATCCTGCATATTCTTTCGTCCCATACTAGAATTACAATTTTGACAAATCGGTTTTAAATTCGAAACAGTCGTATCACCTCCATTAGCTTCTGCAATAATATGACCTGCATGAAATGATATTTGTACTATATTCGTAATATTGCAACATAAACATTTAGCTTTGCCAATCTCTTCACCAATCCATTTATTCCAAACAAGTCTTTTTAATGTCGATGATATATATTTCTTTCTTTTTACTGTAGTTACCGTTTCTTTCTGGGTTTCTTTCTGGGTTTCTTTCTGGGTTTCTTTTTGGGTTTCTTTCTGGGTTTCTGGTATGTTTTGTAAAAAAATATTTAATTCATTATAAAAATCTTCTTCATTTATAAATGCTGAAACTTTTGCAATAAAATCATTAGCATCAATAAACGAATTAAAAATGCATTCTCTGTGCGGGTTAGATAATCTTGTAAAATAATATTGATTTAATTCAAAATTTGCTATATGTTTTTTATAGATAATATTAAATTCTGCATCGTTTTTAGACATAATATTTAATAACAATCTATACATTTCTGTTTTAGCTTGAATAAAAGAATTTGTATTATCTTTATTTTTATATTCAATATATAATTCATTTATTTTATTATAGAAAGACATTATTATAATAATACAAAAAAATAAATAGATTATCATTTTTTATAATTTCTGTTTATTTTCAGGTTCTTGCTCTTGTTGTTACTGGTTTTAAGGTCGTGTTGTTGCTGCTTAACAATAGCAAGTTGTTGTTGTTTCTTAAATTTGCGTTGCCATTCCTTCATAATAGCTTGTTGTTTTATTTTAATTTTTTCGATTTCGAAAATTATTTCAGCTATCTTTTGAGAATAAGACATGATATTTAAAATGATTGTATAAAAAGAAATCAAATTTTATTATTTTTACAATACATTTAAAAATTATTTATTATTAATATTAAAAAATGGCAGAAGAATGTTTCAAAGATATAAAAGAAGCAGAAGATTATATGAATAAATATTTAAATGATATTTTAAACAAATCCGTATTCGAATATATATTAAATGATAAATACGATGATGAAAAAAAAATTTTAAATAAACAAATCGATTTATTTAGGCATTGTAAAATTAAAGATATACGCGCAAAATTAAATACAAATAATAATGATTTTGATGTATATGATAATAATAATAATGAAAATATTTATCATTTTCAAAAAACAGAAAATTTTAAACCTGTTATCATTGAAAAAATCATGAATAATTGTAAAAGTGATTTGAGAAAAACTTATTTAATAGCTAATGCAAAATGTTATATTGAAAATATATTGCGTGGGTTTTGTATTAGTACTAGATGCCATTTATTTGATTTAAGCTTAAGATATATTGAAAATAAAGTATTATTTGACATAGATATTAAACAATTACTACAAATTGAAAATCAAGAATTATCAGCAAAAGTAAATAACCTAGAAGAAAAAATTGAAAATTTAATTAAAACTGAAAATCAAGAATTATCAGCAAAAGTAAATAACCTAGAAGAAAAAATTGAAAATTTGATTAAGACTAAAAATCAAGAATTATCAGCAAAAGTAAATAACCTAGAAGAAAAAATTGAAAATTTAATTAAAACTGAAAATCAAGAATTATCAGCAAAAGTAAATAACCTAGAAGAAAAAATTGAAAATTTGATTAAGACT
>Ga0214923_10002300_pt1 | contig 25607 bp, 57 predicted proteins | sample LL1510_MetaG_FD_177993 | JGI IMG/M metagenome (GOLD analysis project Ga0214923, IMG submission 177993) | Freshwater microbial communities from Lake Lanier, Atlanta, Georgia, United States - LL-1510 | ecosystem: Environmental > Aquatic > Freshwater > Lake | place: USA: Georgia | collected...
TATTATTCCCAAACGGGGATAATCGTTGTTTGAGTATATGTATAATCTAGTAAGGTTTCTCGTAATACTCGTACGGTTTACAAGGCATACCATTCCATTGAATAGCCGGATCTGAGTTAAAGTAATCGATGAGAATCTCACGGTCCCGCCCTTCCAGTTTACTGATCGAATGGCGGAAGTTGTGGAGTCTCTTATACTGGGGATCACTGGCATAGGTACAGTAATCGTAGATGGTGGTATACAGGTATTTGGCTTCCTGGGATAGTTCATAGTACTGGTCTTCGGGAATCATAATCTTCTTCTCAGTTACATTCATCATTCTCGTATTATGAAGGCCGCCGAATTATTAGTCAAGCATTTCCCCGTATTTCCTAGTATTCTAGTATTTCTGGCTCTAACTACTTGTCAATTCAGAATCCCGGGCTGATAGGCCAGTGCAAATTATTACATTTTTCCCTAATTTTCCCCCAAATATCCTGTATTTTCCATATAATTTGTGTTAAAATCTCCAGGATTCCTACCAGTAAACAACCCCCTATAATAAGAAGAAAGCTTAATATTCTATACATTTAGATAATAATAAAGGTTAGTATATAACCTATCCAGCTATTTCCATTAAAGAAAACGAAGAGGAGCTCGGACCATTATTAACTGTGTTGGCTTGATTGTGTGTTCTATTTACGTATATTGTACCATTATTACCCTCACTTCCCACGTAGAGCTGATATGTTACCGGGCTTATAGTATTAGGTAAATCAAGGTATTGAAAGCTTATATTACAAGAAACATTATTATCATTAAAATAGCTTCTAGTTAATACAGGAGTGGCGTTTGGCCGAGTACCGTCTGTATTACCATTACCTATTTCAGTACTTCCTCTTCTTAGTTTAAAATATATTTGGGTTGCTCCATTAGTACCATTTCCTGTTACCGAGAAACTTATCAAAATCTTACTAGAAGTGGATTTGGGAGTTATTGTCAATCCAAGACCTGGAATAGCTTCACCTCCGTTGGCTATTAAAACTTGCGTTGTAAATGGATCACTTTTAAAGGCATGTAATACCTGTAGAATTGAACCAGGACTAGCCGCTACTATGCCACTTGGAGCTGTTTTATAGGTAGTATTACCATCTGAGAACGGTATTATAGCTGAGCTCTTATTAGGTAAAGCGTCAGATAATTGAGAAATCTTTACGTCAGCCATGTTATTATTTAATTGTCAAAGCTGGGAAATCTCAAACCTGAACCGTGCGCTAAAGCAAAAGGATAACCACTCTCCTTTAAAGACAAAATAAATTAGCTTACTCTCATTATATAAGCTAGAGCATAATAGGGAGGAAGATTAGCATTGGTACCAGATTGTCCGGTAGTATTAATTGAGATTCCTGTAGTTTTCGACACAATATTTCCAGAGGATGTTGCTTGATTATATGGAGTAGAACCAAAATAACTATAAACTCCTGTAGTTCCATTTCCCCCTCCCATAATATAATTATGTGTATGCCCGGGATCATCTATAGTGTGGGAATGACTTACAACAACTGCATCCTTTGAGCCTCCAGTAGTTCCTACAGCATAACTTGATCCCGATCCTATGACAAATCTATCTCTTAGATCTGGGGTACCGTTCAATCCATTACAAAGAGCCCAATTAGCTGGTATATTGACTATAGAACCCGACCACATGATAATACCTCCTATAGGCGTAAGACCAGGCAGACTATTCGTTAAAGCCTTGCCTGTAGTAGTACCGTTTGATAGAGGTAGATAGGTATTAGAAGTGGGGGCTAGATCAGGAAGACCTGAAATTGTTACATCAGCCATATAGATTATTTAATGTCGAGTATGAGAAAATATCAGACTGAACCGTGCGCTAAAGCTAAAGGATAGCCCTCCTTTATTATAAGACAAAATAATAAATTAATTATGGAAAATAGCTACATTAATTACAGTGTTTCCAGTGCTATAATCAGAACTAAATGCTCCAGTAGTATCATCCCATGCGCCAACTTGACAACTTTGATTGGGGTTTGTTGTTTTTAAGCCTATTACCGGTACACAATATTGTCCTTGTCCTCCGGTGGTAATATTATCTGTTCTGTATCCTATAGTTACCTGTGCACTGTAATCATTGGTAGTAAGATAAGGACTAAAGTTAACAGTAAAAACACCGCCAGTGTTCTTTGTGACAGAACCAACGTTATATGAGGCTATTAGATATCTATTTGTATTAGCTGTACTCAGATTACCGGAAGAATCTAGGTTTGTTCTAAAAACTACCCAGGCTTTTGCAAGTGTAGGGCTTGTGGGCTGTACGGGTGTATAGCCTAATGCATTCACTATTTGATTTGATGTCATTACTCCGCATACTTCTGCTAATGTCACCTTACCGGTATTAGAGCCATTGGTTACCGGAAGATAAAGACCTGTAGAAGGAGTTAACGGGCTAAGATTAGATATTGTTGTATCAGCCATATAATTTTTATCCGTTCAAATTCCACAATCTTCTGTGTTCCCATGGAGTAAGAGAGGTATATATGGGCTGTATGTAAAGAGCAGCAACATCTGTACCATTGACTTCCCCCCAGCATCCGATCTCTCCTGTCATTTTAACTGGTGTATTAAATGAACCAAGAACGTTGCTCTGGGGGCATTGTGATTCATCTCCTATAATATAAAAAGACTTCTCATACTGCAATTCACCATCGGCATATACCTGTAGTATTGTAACAATGCCTGGGTCAATTCCATTCACAAACAAATCTACATGAAAGTAATTGCTATCAGTCCTGCTCTCATCATAACCCGTATATGAATAAGCTAAAGTTTCACTGGTATTATTAACTGCATCAGGATCAAAGTAAGTCAAATCAAGCACATTTAATTGTCCATCATAGAAATCACTTCCATGGGCACTCAATGCTATTTGTGCATATTGAGGCCATGGCCTGTAGGGGTTATTCCAAGGTGCAGTACTAATATAATCCACAGCCATATAATTTTTATCCGTTCAAATTCCACAATCTTCTCAGTTCCCAGGGAGCCAGAGAATTCAGATCTGGAGCAGATATGTACAGTGTTTCTACATTATCAGTATCTTGATTTTCCCAGCCATAATCTCCACCTGGCATTTTCATGGGCAAGCTTCTGCTTCCTCGTATAGAAGCAGGAGAAGAATATTGAGGTGTGTTATCTAATGTAATTGCCCATAAACCTTCGATGTTGTAGCTTCCCCCATAAAAGAATAAACCTATATTATTATAACCATCCATTCCTTCATATTTTATAGGTATTTCAAAATAGGGATTAAACAATGTTAATTGCAATGTTGTTGGCCTTATGTATATGGAGCTCACCACGGGTATGGTGGAGTATCCAGGCCATGGGTTATATGGATCATTCCAAGGTTCAGTAGAAATATAATCAACAGCCATATTATTATTTAATGACTAAATGGGAAAAATCTCAAACTGAACCGTGCGCTAAAGCTAAAGGAACACCCTCTTTCTTTTTTAGACAAAATAAATTATCCAGCTATTTCCATCAAAGATATAGATGAGATAGCTGTACCTGCCTCTGGTCCAGATGTTCCCCTACTTCTATTCCAAGTAAGAGAGTTAGAGGCTAGAGTTGTTGTCTGAATATAGCCTTGTATAGTATAAGATATTTTGTTTACAATATTAGGCTGATCTAAGAATTCTGTACTGAGATGAATCATATAATCTCCACTAGCCTGGCCTCCTGCACTTGCTTGTAAACCGCTTCCGCTTATCCCAAGGGGCGAAACCACTACCCCATCTCTTAATACTCTGAGATAACCATCATTACTATTATAATTTCCAAAATGCGATATAACTCGTACTAGTATTTTACTCGATGTGCTTTTTGGTGTTATTTCTGCTGTAAGATTCGGACATGTTATCCATGTATTAGAATTGTCAGAAGAAGTGGTGTTTGAATAGGCATAGATAACTTGAAGTAAACACCCTGGACTTGCTGCCACAATACCACTAGGACTAGTCTTGTATGTAGTAGAGCCATCAGAAAATGGTATGATAGCTGAACTTTTATTCGGTAAAGCGTCTGATAATTGAGATATCCTTACGTCAGCCATATGATTACCTGAAAAATACCAATCTCGCTAAACCTATAGGCTCTGTAAGCGTTCCATTTGCAGCACAAATAGATATTCTACAATTAGTGGCTGTAGAAGCGTTATAACCATAATTTTGACTAATAGTTACCGCGTTGCTTTGAACAATATAGCCTCCCATACCTGCTATAGCATAGAAACCATCCGGGAATAAGCCTATTGGAAATCCTATATCATAAGTTCCTGTTGCAACTCGTGCTACGGTTACTGAGGAAGGATATCTTGAATGTATTGTTAAAACGCCTCCACTATATTGAAAAACTACCCATGCTTTTGGAATAAAAGGAAGAGCAGTTAACTGAGCTAATGTTGTAGAGCTAGTTACTCCTCCTTGACTTATAGGTATAGTACCCGAAGATTGAGGAGAGACATTACTTAATTCAGATATGGTTACGTCAGCCATATTATTATTTAATGTCTAATATGTGAAAATATCAGGCTGAACCGTGCACTATAGCAAAAGGAATATGCGCTTTTATTATGAGACAAAATAAATTAACCGGCTATTTCCATTAATGTAATAGATGAGGGTACGTTCCAGGAAACGTTAACTGCTTTACCTAGGTAGATATAATCCCCCGCTCTTGGACTTGGTTGAATATAAAACGATTTCCATACCAGCTTATAGGTTACCACATTAGTTGTATTTGGAGAATGAAGATAAACTGTGTTCATCGTATTAAAAGGGCTTCTTGATAGCGCAGATGTACCTGCATCACCTGCATCGGAATCTCCTATTACAGTAGCATTTTCTGTACCCCCGGTTCCTACATATATATCATTATTATTTGCCTGAAGCTTAACAGCCCCTCCATATGTGCCAAATACAATAGAAGCATTTACCATTACAAGTATTTTTGATGTTGTTTTGGATGGTGTTATACTGATAGACATTCCTGGCACATCACTATAAGTTGTTGATGTTCCTACCGCAGAATCTGTCTTGACTATTTGTTTGACCTGAATAATACTACCAGAAGGAAGAGATGATGCAGTAATATATCCGTTTGGATTAGATGCTCCGTTATAAGGTGTATAACCTAAAGCATTAATAATCTGGGTAGAAGTCATTACTCCGCAAACTTCTGCTAATGTTACCTTTCCGGTATTTGTTCCATTGGATACCGGTAATACTAATCCAGTAGAGGGAGTTAGCGGACTAAGATTATTAATTGTTACATCGGCCATACTTTAACTCCCAAATACTATAAAACTAAAATCATACCCATTAGTTAAATTTGTGTTATTACTGATGAGAATATTAAAACTATTTACAGCTCTTGATCCATTTTCTATTTTTGTAAAAAATCCATTTGCCGCACCTTCTTCTATCTGACCAACGATTGCAGCTTTTGTGCAATCAGTGACTCCTGGGTTTAAAGAGATAGTATATCTTCCGTTTGATGGTCTGGTGACAGTTACATTTCCACTACTTGAAAGTAATGTTATTGTCGCTGCATCAACAACTCCCCAAGCTTTAGCTATTAAATTGCTTGTTCTCGATAGAGGTGTATAACCTAAAGCATTAGTAATCTGCGTAGATGTCATAACTCCGCATACCTCGGCTAATGTTACTTTTCCGGTAGAAGAACCGTTAGTTACAGGGAGATATAATCCTGTAGTAGGTGTTAGCGGACTAAGATTATTAATTGTTACATCGGCCATACTAGTATTTAATGTTAATGATTAGTAAATATCGGGCTACAATATTATATAAGATTGTAATTAAGCTATTGGAAAAAATCCCCATGAAAATAATGCATATTTTCTTTCAAATGCAAGGTAATCTACCCCGCCTACAAAAGAGTTATACCTCAAGCTATATGTTGTACTTCCATCTACATAAGTTAAAGCCGATACATTATTATTAATATCAATTGTAAAAACAGATGAATAGGTTGTATTTGAATCTAATGGCATAAATAAATTTCTTCCTCTATTAGAATAACTTCCTCCTGTGGGAGCTAGTTGTAATAACCCTCTTGAATAGACTATATCAGGATAGAGAGCTTGAGGGTTTATAGTAATTGTGGCAGATAAAGTTCCAGATAATAAAAAATACCCAGGCCTAGAGCTTGTATTAATATTATCTTGTGTGAGCGATAAGGAATTATTTTGAGATGTATTATTAAATAATCTTCCTTGTATTGTCATGTAATTTTTTGACAGTATTTGATTAACAGAAGCTTTTAAAGTTTGAGAGGATGTAGAAATAGGAATAAAATCATTCAGAGTCACTCCCCCTGAGTCGGAAAGTCCAGGAATGGTTAGATCTGCCATAAAATTACGTATTAGCAGGCACTACAATATAAGATAAATTTGTAGAGGTTAATGTTATAGAAATTCCTGTACCTGATATTTTTTTTGTAAATACTGCCTCTAATGAATAAGTCCCCGGAGAACAATAGTATAATCCTGACGTTGTTACTGAAAGCCCGGTATTAAAATTCCTATTTCCTGATGTATTAGAAGTTCCTAAAGGAATGGGAATAGTAGGGGCTAGAGGAAATCTATATAACGTAAGGCTGGCCTCTAATCCTGCATAAACAAAAGTATTATAAGAGAAAGCATATGTTGCTTCTCCAAATGCATTCGCCATTAAAAATCCCGGGCTTGTTAATGAAAACTGTCGAGTATAAGAATCATTTGTTCCAGACGCTATACCTTCTGCAAGTGGTAATCCTTTTGCAAGTAGCTGAGATACTGAAGCTTTATAGGTAACATTGTTTTGTGAAATGGGTACAACGTCAGTCAGATTTACAATCCCCGTAACAGGAGATAAATTATTAATTGTTATATCTGCCATACTAGTATTTATGTTAAAAAAAATACTATTTAACAACCGCTTACTATAGAATTAATATATTCTTTTGCTTTTTGTAATAATTCAAACTCAATTAATAATCTATCTTTTTCGTACACGAAAAACTTATTACTTTCACATCTTATAACATATTGTTCGTAAGCTATACTTTCTATAGGCTGTGCGTTAACCTCCTTTAAATAGAGGTTTAGCCTATCTATAAATCTCATATCATATATTTATAGTTTAGTAAAATGATCTAATAAAATCCAAATAACACCAATACTTACCCAATATATCAAACAATAAAGAATGGTTTTCTTCCAGTTTATTTCATCCATACTAACTACTACTCTTAATACCTTTTTTTATTCTATCAATATATTCAAAATAAAGTCGACGAAACTTTCTACAGCTATCAGCTTTCTCCTGTCTGAGTATTTCGTCTTTACAAAATACTTTATACAACCAACGTTTAATGTTATAAAAAACTTTCATGAAGTTTTAATTCAATATAGACATACTAAAAATTAAATCAAGTTAAATCTTTTTGGCTAATTCCATATAAAGAAAGCCACCATTTGCTAAAGCATAACCTCCCCACACCCAAGCCATACCCCAATTATGCTTAATAAAATAGCTTATAGATATAGCCGAATAAAGAACAGTAACTGTAGCGATAAGCCACAAACTACTCACCAAAGTATTTATCTAAATTCCCAGGTCTCGTTAATAAGATTCTCTGATTTATTATGATAATGTTTAGACATATTATAAAATGCCTTAGAAAGGTAAAGAGAGACCGAAGAAAACGTACTATAAACAGTTTGCTGCATGATTTTAAGAAGCAAATTTGTATCAGCAAGCAATTCTGTCAATTGAGGGATAAGAAAATTTTTAGTAAACCTAACTAGTGTTCCGATTATATCTGCAATGAAGTTTGTAATTGAAAATAAGGCAGTTAAAGCAAAAAACAAGAATGTACGAATAGCGTCAATAAAAAATTCAGTTATTTTCATTACGAACCTTTAAAAAGAATCTAACTTCCTTTTCTGGACGCTTGAACTTAACTTTAAACTCTTCAATTAAAGGGTTACTAGCTTTGACAATAACGACTTGTGCATTAAAATCTTTTCGAACTACATTGTCTAATCCTTGAATGTAGAAGGAAGCTTCAAGCCCGTTATTGTTATATCGTGCACAATCATTAACAATTCTATCTTCACTTACCTCTAACCCTAGATTAGTGAATACACTCCCTACACTACTAACAATTTTTGCTCTAATATTGTTACCAATTTCTTGTGCTAAGCTCATAGTTTAATTTAATTTAAGAAAAAGATTGTGCAAGTTCTTCTAAAACTTTCTGTCTCTCTTCAATCACTTCAACCAAAGTGTCGTGGCCAATAGAATGACCACAACCCAAAAAGACTCTGAATACAGGAACACCGGGAAAGAGCTGAGTATAAACTGTACGAGTCTTCCTATTGTATGTGTAATCATAAACTTGATCTCCTAAATTTAAACTAACGTTAACCTCATCCATTATTCTTTACCTCTACAGAAGGTTTAACGTACGAGGCTTCCGCTCCTCGTCCTTGCTTGATGAGCTTAAGTTCGTTGCAAAGCTCACGAAGTAGAAATGCCGCGCGAGTAGAATCAATTCCTAGCTTTTGAGTAACCTCGTAAATATTAATCTTATCAAGTTTAAGAATCTGATCGCGCTGCTCCTTTTTCTTATCAGACTTAGTAGGTTTATCATCCTTCTCTTCACTATCTACAATAACCTCTTTATCAAAGTCGTATCCAGAATATTCGATATAACATTCAATATCAGTTGCTGGTCCAAACCTATTTTTATCAAATCGAATACACCGAGCATTAGTATCTGCGTCCTTGATCTGATGGATAGAAACATTCACATCAACGGCGTGAATAATAAGAGAACTACCTTTAATACCACCCGCCTTAGTATTGTGACAGATTAGAATAACCGCACATTCAGTTTCCTTAGCACGAACAACCAATTTCTCTATACAATACTTTTCAAGGTCACGTCCTCGCTTATTACCTTTAACCAGACCTTGGAAACTATCGATAACGATGACATCCAGGTCTTCCATATACTTGGAAATAGTATCTACCTCACTCTCGTTACAAACCTCAATGTTCTTAACCTGCAATCGCTTACAAGCCATAGCCAGCTGGGCAACACTCTCCTCGGAAGAACAATAACCAACCTTATGACCTTGATTATTCAACAGTTCAAGTAACTGAAGAACAAAGGTCGTCTTACCCATACCTGCACGAGCGGTTAAGGTAATAGAGGATCCAGGAAGGATACCATCACCAAAAGCTGCATCGATCTTTTCGTTACCGCACTTCATCCTACGATAGTAAACATCGGGGATAGTAACCTGCGAAACGTTCTGAAACTTCGTACTGCCTACTTTAATGTTCATACTACTAGTATAATGGAACCTATGGTTTTTGTCAAGCTTTATTTTTGTTAACCAACATTTCGATTTCTTCTATTTCTTCTTCTGTTAGTTGGTCTGCGATACTAGGATCATGTTGAATTCGATATAAAATGTCTAGTGCTTCTTTTTTTGTCATTTAGTTAAAAGGTTGTGAACAACCATACCAATAATAATTATAATTACCCAACTAAAAAGTCCAAGTAATAAAGTCCATATAAAAGATACTTTTTTAATTATGTTCATGTCTTCTTTCTTTTTGCTACTCTACGGTTTTTCTTAGGTTTAGGAGGAAATTCTCCAAGATCAAAATTTTCTATAATTTGAATAAGCTTTTTATGATTTTTTTCAGCTATCTTTTCGTTTTCTCTAATAAGATCCATATAATGATCTTCAGCAACTTTAATAAGTCTATCTAGAGCAACAGTACTATTAATATCATTATAGTTATTAAAGTATGTTTTCTGCCATCCTAAAAACTCTTCAACAAAGTTAAAAAGTTTTCTCTTTGTAAAAATTAAATCTCTATTACTCATGCCATTAACTCCTTCATACGCTCTCGGCTTGCTAGAAGCTCTACAAGAGTAGAAATATATGTAGCAAAATCTTTACCGCTGCTTTTCCACAAACTAAACAGTTCATGATTAATATCTGAAGAACTAATTCCGCACCCCTCAGGAAGCATCCCGCTTTTAACAATACTATATGCGGCTGCAGACCTACTGTTAGCTCGAATCTCAAAAGGAAGACTGTTCATCATATCTGCCCATTGCTCCCAATCCTGTATAAATGTATCTTTTCGTTTCTTCATCATACTCCTATTATATGTGAAATGTAAATTTAGTCAAGCTTTTTCGAAAAAACCTAAACCGTTATAACGACACTTACTTACAAAGCTTTCCTTACACATTAGAAATCGTTCTGGCTCAATAAGACTCATAAATTTATGCCCTTCATGATCATAAAGATAATAGTAATGACCTGCTACAGGAATAAAATTGTGTTCAAAACCATCTACAAAAATATTATAATGATACAAATCTTCTAACTCCTTATATTCTCTTTGCAAGTCACCTAGCCGAGCTTTAATTTTATTGTTAAGATTGTTTTGAGTGTCGTTTTTAAACTGATGAATATTTTCTAGCTCAAGCTTAGGTGCGCTATATTCTGCAATATAGTTTTGTGATGCTCTATTCTCTATAGTATGATCAGGACGGCTCATAGCATTCAGCTCCCGCTTGATGTTCAAATGTTAAGAATCCAAACCTATAATTGTTACGGTTAACACAAATACCCCAATCCTGGCCTAATTCTCCTTCTAAAGGTTTATAGTACTTGCACCCCATAGAGCAATCAGGATAACTTCTATCAGGATTTTCCCATCTTTTTACATTTCCGTAAGGCTCATAGTCTTTAGGAAGCCTTACCACAACATTCATCAATTCGTTATGAAGCGCTTCAGAGGTCATTAAACTGTCTTAATTTAAAATTATCATCTGCAACTATCTCACTAGCCATATCAATTACTCCATTTACATATGCATCAGAACCTGAACTATACATTCTTAACAAACCAAATTTTTCTTTTATTTGAGTAAATTCAATTTGCTCTTTAATGCTATCACAATAACCTTGGATTAAATTGCAAGCTTTATATATAACACTAAACCATTCATCAGGAGTATCTATACCCCATCCCATAGCAGACTCTGTAATTGGCAGATCTTTTTGACGAAAAAGCTTGGGAAAATCTTTGTAGAGCTTATTTTCTAACTCTGGTTTCATTAATATTTATAATGTTCTATAAGATGTTCTAAGTGCTCAATTATTGGTTTAAGCTCCAATTGATCGCTTGTAGAACAATAGTAGTAATATTCTTTTAGAGAGGATCTAATTGTTGCTAATTGATCTACAGTAAACCAAGTATCTATAAGAGTATTATTCACTATTACCCTTCGTATTATGCTCAGACCAACTATCCTTATATTCAAAAGGTTCTTCGCTAGAAAAGTTATCTACAAACTCTAATTCACCTGCAGGCTCATACCCTATCCCCTTTAAAAAGTCTTTAATAGCAGGTAAAACTTCATCTAAGCTCTCTGCAACAAATTCATGGGTTACTTTTCTTGAAGAATAATTATTAGTCTCTGAGGATTGCAACTCTCCAAAAGGTAAATGCTCGCCTTGTAATTTAAATTTAATCATATTTTTTTTTCTTTACCTTCTTTTTTTTTATATAAGTAAGCTCAAACTTACTATCTATTGCATTTGTAAGAATATAATTTATACCAATATTAAACAACTGATCTTTAGTAGCCACTTTACGACCTAAATTAGTTATTTCTGTAATATATTTGTCCGGGCCTGTAATATCAGCCTCATAATACTTTACGGGTCTAAAATGCCCTATTTTTATTTTTGGCAACAGTTTAGTATTCTTCATAGTTTAAATATAAATGTAAGATAAAAGAAATCAAGAGAAGAGGAACGATTAAAAACTTAGGTCTTCGCTTTCTATGCTATGTGCTTAGCGCGCAAGAGGTCTAATCTATTCAGTCCCAGCTACAGGGCCTGCCTCTTTCTCTCGTTAAAACTCTTTAAAATTTGTTAAGAATATTTGATGGGGTTGGCCACCAAATTTAGAAGCGAATACTTTATCTCCTCTAAAAGACTCTATTTGTTCAATTTTCTCTATCTTTCCATGAATAAGATATACAGCTTCCTGATCCAATTCTCCTTTATCCATTGTATTAAGAATATCTCTAAGTCTGGCGTATGTCATTTAATTATTGTAAGGCCGTGTTGATCGATATCAACAAGATCATACTCCTTTAGAATAGTTTGTTTAACAGTTGGATAAGAGAGAAACGTTTTAGCATCTTTTTCAGAGTTAAAAAAATATTGTTTATCGCGCTTTCCAGAAGCAAGACAAGTACCTCCTCCAACCTCTTTTCCACCAAGCTTATTAGCAAGAATGCCAAGGCGCTCTTCTTGTGTACTATAACGATACTGTTTTTTAATATATACTAGCAAACTAACTTTGTTCGTTTTGTTTTTCATCATACCCATATTATGAATGAAATTATAATTATTGGCAAGATTTATTTTTTAATAGTTTTTACTTTACAAACCGTTGATTGACATCCAGTTATTTCTTTTATAATTCTACTTAACTTACTATTTAAATTACCTAATCCTGTTGGAATACTATTAAACCAATCAAACTTATCAGTTTCAACTTCTATTTCCGTAGGCAAATCAGTCCTTGCTGAGTCATATTTTATATCGTAAATTCTCCAACGCACATTATTATTTATTCTTACTACTCTCCTCAATAATTTTTTTGTAGTCAAAAACCTCTTCCCAATTCATCCATCCTACATTTCCATCATTAAGTTCTACATGAATTTTATTATCTTTTATGTCTTTAATAAATTTTATGTTTTTATTCTGCCTGGCTATAGATAGAAGCCTAGAATAATATTGATCGGTCATGCTTTGCATTATATTAGTATAAAGTAATAAAGCTTTAGTGCAATAAAAATCCGGTTTTTTAACGTAGAACCGGAAACTACGATGATGACCAGTTACTTTAGGGGAACTGGCTTACCCTCTCGAGCCTAGGCTTGATCGCGTTGCGTGGATTCCACGACTGCACCAAGTGTGCTCTGATACTGTCGGCCTCCGAATTAAGCTTTATCCAATACGAATGACCAAAAACCCTGCATCATATGATTCTGCAGTAACAGTAATATTAAACTGCTTTGCACTACGATAAACACAAGAAATAGAAGGATATGGATAAAAGAATGCATCTCCCACATCTAGATTTCTCATAGTGTTCATGAGTTTTGAGGGCTTTTGGCCTCGATTACGCGTTCCATATCCGCGAAGAATACGATAACGCCCATAGTTTCCATCACGCTGAGTACCACGATAATTTTCTACAAATGTCATACTACTAAATATATACGAAAATAAAGGACCGTCAAGCTTTTTTCTGCCCTACATATAAAAGAGTTCCATAATACCAGTCAGGAGCTCTACTATCTTCACGAGAAAGTATTCCGTTAAAAATATGATGGTAAACTTTAAGTTTTTCTTTAAAGAAATTATGATCAAGTTTTATAGGATGACCTACATCAGTTCTTAAATCTTCATGCTTATCAAGATCTTCTTGAGATACTAAATCTTCTCCTATGATTAAAACCCCATCATCATTTAGTAGATTGTAAAGTTTATCCATACATAAGTGTGCATCACGTACATGAGGTAAAACATTAATACTTAAAACAACATCATACTTTTTAGATGTATCAATATCTTCTAGAGAAGAATAGATGGTCTTAGCATTGGTATTACTTATTACAGTCCTAACGTTAAAGGGAGGGTGGTCAACAGCAATATATTCTTTTAACAAGGGATCGCTTAATGTAACGTCTTTTATTTGTGGAAACATCTTACAGAAGTATTCTGTATTTTTTGCATAAGGACCGCACCCCACCTCCAGAAATGAATTAAAATTATAGCCTTTTAAATATTCGAAATTTTTAAATTTATTAAACCACCAAGTATTCCAATCCTCATAATTTTTTGGAGAGCCAAGCCAAACTCTTAACTCCCAATTTTGGGCTTTTTCCCAAGCATCTTTAGTACATATTGTTCTATCAGCCATGGTAGTATTTAAACCTTAATCTTTTTTACTCCAGTACTATCTTCAGGTGTCGTTTCAATACGAATTGGATAATAATAGGGTGTAACGTTTTTTGTAGAGTATTTAAAGAATACCCCAGGATAATAAGTCATGTATTTGTTACAGTAATTAGCTGCAGCTCTAACTGCTGCGTTAGGAGATAAAGCGCCAAATACTTTTCTATATGTTATTTCGGGTTTATGAGAAAAAACACAATCCGGATCTTCTACAGTTATTTCAACTTGCCAATACTTAGGAGCAGCACTTACTCTATTAATTTTTGCCATAGCTACAATAAATGACTTCAGGTCTTAAAACACAAGGAACCCAATCAAAAAATTTCTTACCATCATTATCTAAAAAAATATGACTTCCTTTATAACAAATTGGCGGATCTAGTTTAAGCATATCTACTTCTAAAGCTGCCATAGTTTCTTTAACTTTATAGTCTCTAATTATATCTTTGTTAGTTTTTTCTTTTGAAGGTAAATCAAACTGCTTTAAAAGCTCTGTAAGAGTAGAAGGTCCAAATGAATATACCTGCTCTTTAGGGGTTAAATTGCCAAAATATTCAAAAATTTTCGAAATAAATTGCATAATATTATAAAGCAAACGCCTCCTAAGAATCCTAATGATATAAGAAATAAACCTAAAGAGCAATCATTAATAAAAGCTTTAAATACCAAATATAACCAATTTTTTAATTTAGAAAACATTTGTAGATTCTTTATAATCAATATCTACTGTGCTTAGATACTTCTCTAACTTATCTCTATCTAATTTAGTTTTAAATCTATCCTCAACATCGTCAATAATTGCATTGAGTAATTTGTCGTTATTAACAATAGAAGTTAAAACCATGTCAAATATTCTACTTTTCATAAACCATTTCTAAGTTTAACTTGTTCGTTAATAGATTCAACTATCACTACATTTTCTTTCATTTCTATTACATCACTTACTCTAAGCCTGGCATCAGGAAGACCTGCATTTAGAGTCCAGGCAATATAAAATAATGAAATAGGATCCCACATATTATTGTGATTCTTGGTAAATAAAGATCTGAGCTAAAAAAATATTATCACCAGCTTTTTGCTGAGCAATAGATCTAGCCTCCTCGAGGCTACTAGCATTTACGCTTTCATAGCCCAAGAACATTCTTCCGCGGTTACTGAATTCATATTTTTCAAAGCAATATTTCATTTTACAAGTATAAAGGATTTATTTTTTCTTTGCAAGTCTTTTAGTTTCGAAATTCCATAATCCCATTTTGCGTTGAAAATCTTTTTCTTCATAATCAGCTCTCGCTTTATAATATGTTTCTAATACCTTCTCTCCCTCAACATCTCTAAAAGTATCTACCCACCCTAGATCTTCTCCCATCCAAGTAGAGTATTCATACTTACAGCCTTTAAGCATTCTACCTTTAAACTTTTTCTTTTGATACATTTTAGGCACAGGAAGTTACCTCCTCAACAATATCCTCCTTAGACGCTAGAAATGCCTTATGAAAGACATTATCAAATGCCTCATCATTAAAGCAAATACGGTTACAATTTCCTAGCCATGCTTCATCTAAGTCAATAATCCTACCTTCGCGTCTTAGCTTATTCCAGCTAACTACCTGATAGCATCCAAAATACTCTCCGTGGTTAAAAGGCTTACTAATACCGCCCTTACCTGTATCCCAACCAAAAGTAAGGATAGCATAATCAACACGCACATTCTTAAAAAGCTCCTTAGTTTTCTCTTCTTCTCTTAGCAATTGTTTTTGAAACTTCTTATCATCTTCCATACCGCTATAAGGCTTATACCAGAATTTCATATGATATACTTTTTTAGTCTCTGCCAATCCATTAGTTTCAAATTGAACATTCATCCAAGTATACTTTTTAGGACTTATTAGTTTATAGATATATGCGCTCATTTTTTAATTCTCTTATTATACGTATTAATAAAATCTTCTATCATCTTCTCGAGATTAGAGATGTATTTACGAAGCTTATCGTTTTCTTCCCTAAGACTTTCTAAAGCTTCTTCGAACAATTTATCACTGTAGCCCATTTTTTAAAGTCTCAATAAAAAGTTGAGCTTCCTCCTCAGTATCGAAAGTACCTAATACTTCCTCTTTATCAACAACATTGTAATAAGGGAGTCTACCATCATATTCTTCAACTATTTTCATTTTCATACTCCTTGAACGAAACATGCATTGCGACATTTTTAATACTAGGATGAATATTTTTAAGCTTGAATCCTGGAGAGCACTTACACATACTACACCCGGCATAGGGGCTAAAGGTTCGATTATAAAATCCACTCTTGTTTAGCCATTCAGACAGCACCATATAAAAACCAGGAAAATCCCATGAAGTTTCACTATCAACAGTCTTGGCTTTATATTCAATCTCAGAGCCAAGAATAAGAAGATAAGTATTCATAATCTTTACTTCTTTACGATTATAGATACGCCATTCTTTATCCATAACCTCGTCCTTGCCTTTAGGCCCAGGAGCTAGCTCGATATGATAAAATTTACAAGAAGTATCTAGCTCATGAGGGCTTCGTTCTCCGCTAACAAATAAGATGTTGTTCTTAGCAGTATAACGGTCTGAATAACGAGGACTAAACGAAATATTAGCTTGTATCCTCCCTGTAGGAAGTCTAAGAAAGTTATTAGTATCGTGGACATCAAACGTAAAATCTTTACTGTAAAGGCGATCAAAAAGCTTTTCGCTACTAATATTGGTATCTTCTGCAATCATCATAAGTATATTATGAAGGAATATTATTTTAAGTCAATATTTTTTTCTGCTTCTTTAGCTTGTTTATAATCAAGGTGTTGAGACGCATCAATAGTAAAATCTAAAAGAAGATCAAACAGTTCATTTAAATCTTTATTTTTACGGATAACATCTCTTGTAGATGGTGATAGCTTTAAAAGATATTCATGAAATAAATTGCTGTATCTTGTTATAAAACAGCTATCTATTACGCTTTGAACATCTTCTTTTAAAATTTTTTTCAAATTTATAATCTTGATACTTATTATATATCTTTAAAATAATTACTGCTACAAGTAATAAACAGCTTACTACAATTTCAATAAGTTTCCTCACCCTCATTATTTAATTCAAACCCCTCATCTTCTAGAATAAGTTGTGCACCATCTATAGCAATATTAATAGCATCTTCAATATCACCTGAATCAAGGCACTCTACAATAGCCTCCATTTCACTGGCTACAGTAACAGTATCGGGAAGATCGTCTATTGATAAAGGACAATGTTTATTAATCTCAAGGTTTAACAGCCAGCGAGCAACCTCATAGTTATCGTGCCCGGCATCAATATATTCTTTTACTTTAGAAGTTGTAATCATAAAATTTTTGTGCTTGTTCTCCTTTCCTATGAAGACCGAACTTACTATAACGCGTTTGTTGACCAACCTCGCACCAGCGCCTGGCCTTAGAACGCCAGCTTAGAATCTTTATCTTGTTATTAGGGTTACTAGTAAGTTTATATTCCTGATTATGATTATCAGCAAAATGGCCGCAGAAGCCCCCTGGATAAAAGTCTTTAGGCTTACGAGTAATTTCAGCATCAAACTCTCTAATCTTAATCCTTCGAGGACTAACAACTTCAATTACCTCCCAAGCATCACGATCAGTATAATGAAACTCTGTAACATGTTGACCCACAAAAGGACTCTCTTCTGGTAATGTCGATGTCTTAGCTTTCATACAAATATTATGGCTGAATATTAAATTTACGCAAGCTTTATTTTGAAAGGTCTAAAATGATTAATACGTCGACGAAGTAGTTGACTGAACGCCTCTAACTTCGCATACCTATTGTTATTCTTATCAGTCTGAATATATTCTGGTTTATCATCTAGGTAATCTAACATAGACTCTCTATCATATTCAACTGCCCAACCGGTATTTGTATCTACATGTATCATACGATGATTTGCTTTATCTTTGATTTCATCCGGATATACATAGAACATCCCGTTAGACATATTTCCCTTTACATCTGCGGTATAACTATTCTTCCACGAATCTTTTTTGAACTCAAAATCAATACCTTGTAACTGTTTATCGCGCCTATCATGAAACCAAGTTACTTTGTTATAAACATTTTTAAGATATGAATGAACTAGTTCTTCTGCTTTAACTCCTTTACGAACATTAGGTTTATCGCCAAACGCACCAATTACTGACTTAGTCCATTTAGAAGTAACTCTATCACTCACTTTCTTATTATCGTTGGACGAAGATAATAGTTCAACTTCTTTATGATATTCTTCTCTTAATTCTTTAAACTTCTCTAACCAATTTTCTCGTTTATCTTGAAATACTTGAACCTCACCGGTCTCACAGGTAATAAGAATGGTAAGATCTGAAATTGCAATTCCGGTACGCTCTTCAAACATATAACTATATGCGGTTGCTTGCATAAAGTAATCCCAAATCCATTCTTTTTGTTTAAACTTAGAGCTTGTCTTAAAGTCTATAATAGAAGGCTTTCCTTCGTATTTACCGATACAATCTACTTGCCCAGCTACTCGTAACTCATTGGAATATAAATGTTGTTCAAGACAAATAATATCAGAGATTTTATCTAATAAAGGGGTAAACCTATTAAACATCTCTCCAATACTTTCCGTAATAGGTTCTTTTTTAAGATATTGCTCACAGTTATTATGAAAGTTATTACCTCTAATAGTAGCCGCTTTACTAATCTCTTTAGCTACTTCCTCGCCAACACGCTCGCGCCACTCTTTTAATTGTTCTTTTTTACGTTTAGATATAACCGTTGTTACTGAAGGATAATTAGTACCGTCAGGAGTAACGTAATATCTTGTTCCCGATTCCAGAGTTACCTTCTGTAACACCGGCAGTTGTATGTTCATTCCCTATATGTTAGGTGACTTTACAATTATAGTCAAGCTTTTTTATATATTATACTTTAGTAATATAGACCTGTGCATATCGCTCCATTAAACCGGAGCTAACAGGAAACCCTAAATCGTATGAATTTCCTCGAGGGCCAGAAAGCCAATACTGTAATTCAAAAGAGGAAAGTTCTGATAAGGATACTAGAGTAGGTGTAACTTTGCTTGAATATGCTCCACTACTTCCGGTGGCAAGGTGTGATCTAACGCTTAAACCTCCTGCAACAACAGCTGCTGTTGGTTCAACTTTTAATATTCTATGCATAGCATTATTTTGACTATTATTATCATTAAAAAATATTCCTTCTGCTTCTAATATGTAATTACCGGCTCCTAGCCACCACCTTCTTCCTAAAGTCAAATCCTTTACAATATTATTTTGATTATATATAATTGTATTGAGGCTTCTTGAAGTCCAGGAAGAAGCAGCTGCTGAGCCTCCTGCAGTCCCGGAAGCAAGATCATAAGTTATACATGCGCGTGAAGGTGAATTAACAATACTACTATAATCTACAGGCAGTGCTGATATCAATGCTCTATTAGTAGATGTTCCTGTTGAAAAAGGAATAGAGCTATTGCCTATAGGCGTGCCTTGAGTTAGCTGCGATATTGTTACGTCAGCCATATTAAACCTTATTCAATCTCATCCCATACATCGCATATGCTCCTGTAGAGCCAGTGTTCGGGTAGGAAAGCTGTGTGGAATTATTATCTTGTATAACAAAAAGATAATATCTATAACCATATCCGTTAGAATTAAAGCTTTGCGTAACTATAGTTCCATCTGCTGCAGATCCGGTACCTCCAAAAAACGTTCTTCCTAAAAACGTACAATTGTCAGGTGTACTAAAAATATCATTAGAGCCAAAAACATCCACATTTCCGCAAGCATTAGAATGTTTTATCCATTGAATTTGGTTTAAAACTTTAGGAGTATTGCCAACAAAGACGCCTATGCAGCCTGGAAAATTTGCAGTATGAATTGCATAAGAAGCTGATGCCCATGAATAATCAAAAATATGTCTTCCAATACTTCCTCTATCTGTTAAATTAAATGAAAATGTAACAAGAGGAGTTGCTCTTGAAGTAAAGCCTGTGACTGCAGAATTATCTGCACCTTGCGCTACAGTCCACCCGTTACCCGGGCCTGTGTCTGCTCCGTTTACAATATAAGGTCCATTTAAATCGGTAAAATTTCCTGTAGTTGCAACAGTAGCTAGATTTAATCCCGCTTTAATTTGTGTCAGTGAAGCTTTATAAGTGGAAGGAGTGACTCCTGTTGTGCTAAAAGGAAATACATCATTACCTGTAGGTGTTTGACTAACTAAACTATTAATTGTTACATCGGCCATATTACCCAGCTACCTCCATTAATGTTATAGATGAAGCTCCTAAAATTTGATAATTTTGATTTGCATCATAATAGGTTGTGTTAATAGCAAAATCGCCACTATTTCTGGTACAATATTGTAACTTATAATTTACTACACTTGTAGTATTAGGACTATCTAAAAACATAGAAGTATTTTGTTGCCCGGCGCGAGTGCCCGGGCTTCCAGCATTATAAAAATCGCCCATAGATACAAGCGTTCTATTGCCGGGCACCACGGTAGTATTTGTGTAGAGCTGTGTATAGGCACCTCCATTTATATTTCTCATTAATCTAACAAATGAATTATCTACACTAGATCCTAATACGTTAGCAGTAACCAAGACTTTACTAGTAACTGCTTTAGGAGTAATATTAATTGTTAGCCCGGGAATATCTTCGAAGTTAGGTACATTACTATTTGTCTTAGATACATCTGTTTTTACTACCTGTAATACTTGTAAAATACACCCGGGGCTTGCAGCTACAATATTAGCAGGTGTAGTCTTTAAAGTTGAGCTACCTGTTGAAAAAGGTATAGAAGAACTTGAACTGGGCACTCCAGAATCTAATTGTGATATTGATACATCTGCCATATTAGTTAAAAGTTATTGTATCTGCTGCTCCTGCAGCAGTTATTGTATAAATTTTGTAACCTAATGAAGAATAATTTGATTGCGATACACCTCCAGTAAATGTTGCAGAATAAGTTTCCGGAATTTTTAAAACTACAACTCCTCCGCTACCAGAGCCTCCCGTTCTATTACCAGCTAAATCTGTACATGAACCTCCTCCCCCGCTTCCATAGGAACTACCATTACCTCCATTAGTATTAGCAGGAGCCCCTATACCTCCAATATTAACTCCAGGGCAATCAATCCTGCCATTACCTCCCCCTCCCCCCCCTCTTCCTCCTCCACCACCTCCACAACAATACATAATTCCTGTTATTGATGAAATTCTTCCTGCTCCACCGCTTCCTCCTGTTTGCCCGTTAAAATTTTGTCCTGCTCCTCCTGCTCCTCCTCCTCCTCCTGCTGCCTGACTACCAGTATTGTTAGCATATGCACCTCCACTACCACCCGAATTGCCTTGACCTGAAGTACCCGTACCTCCGTTCCATGAATTATTACCCCCGCCGCCTCCGGACCCTCCATTTCCCGCAGAATTAAAACTATAAACACCTCCTCCGCCTCCTCCAAGTGCAATAACACCAGCAAATGAGCTATTACCTCCATTACTTCCTGGTACTGTAAAATAAGTACCTCCGGTTCCTCCTGCACCAACAGTAATGCCGTAAGATGTACCTAATGTTGCTGCTAATTTTGATTCAAGAAAACCACCTGCTCCACCTCCACCTCCAGCTGTATAATTATTACCGGTGCCTCCGCCTCCCCCTCCTCCGCCAATAACTAAATACTCTACTAATAAAGAATCTGCTAATTTTGAATCTAATGCTCTCCATTCTGTGCCATTATAAAATTCTAATAAACTTGTAGTGGAATTAAATCTTATAGAACCTAATGTGAGAGTGGATGGTCTTTGTGCAGTAGTCCCAGTAGGTAATTTTATAGAATCAGTTCTATTTCCTATAGTATTAATTGCACCGCTTAAAGTAGTTTTACCAGTAGATATACTGTTAGAAATAGGTAAAAGAGTTGACCCAGAAGGAGTAAGATCATTTAACCCGGATATTGTTACATCTGCCATTTAAATATTTATTAAAAAAGAGCGTATATATTGCTATATACGCTCAATCTTCGCGTCACGGTTCGCGGAAAGAAACTAGCAATCTGCCAGGTCAACTGCACCGTTATCGATATTAATGCTGGTCTAACTCACGACCAAAGTTAAGTGCAACTTAGCCTTATAAATTTGATGTGTATGTTCATCTCACATCTAAGCTTTAAGACCTGTAATACTAGCCGGAGACTTTATTGTATATGATTTCTAGTTAATGATGGATTTAAGTAAAGAGTCTTTTATAACTCAATGACGACCATCAATCATATTCTCACTCATTTATGCACATATCTGCACATATTCGCCTATGGGTCATGGCGTTGGGCTATTCAGGATTACGTTCGAGGTCCCAACCTCTACTTCCTACAGATTTGCTATCAAAGAACTAAAAATGATTATACGTGCTTTTAAACTGGATGCAACTGTTTTTTTAATTATTTTTTTTCTGCAAAAAAAGAATTACCTGATGTCTCATGAACTAAATGATAATCATAAACTTTCATTAATTCCCAGAGTGTATTTTTTGCCATACTATGCTCTATACAAACCAAGGAGGGGCGATATAATTCCCAATCATTAGAACTAACTACCTCTAGATCAACCCCCTCACAATCAATTGATAAAAAATCTATATGCTCCACGCCTTCAAATATTTTCTTTAATGGTTTTGTCATGACAGTAACGGTTTTATCATACCCATCTCCATATCTAAACGATACCTTAGCTTTAAAGTGTTCTGATAATGTAGATACTTGTCCGCTTGGTGAATTGCCATATACATAAAAAGGCATTGTGCTCTCTGTTTTATAAGCCGCGAGATTTAATAATTTTATATTTTTATTATTAAAGTAAAGTTTTGTAAGCTTTTCAAAAAAGAAAGGATGAGGTTCGACTAAAATGCCTTTCCAATTTTTATTTAAAATAAGGTGTCTAGAATTTGAATAGAGCTCACCATCTGCTGCTCCTACATCAACTAAAAAACCGTCCTGTTTGTCTTTAAAAAACTCTTCTAAAAAGCGTTCTTCCCCATACTGAGAATATATTGTCATACTTTAGAATAATCTAAAATAAAGCTAATAGAACAAATTAACAACAACCCCATTACCGTTAAAAGCATGTAATAATTATTACAGCTTTATTATATATGCAAGAGCGTAGTAGGGAGGTCTGTTTTCGTGGGCTTGCCCACCTCCAGATGGAAAATTATATGTTTGCACTCCAGCGTTATTATTACCGTTACCTCCGACATTAGACCAAGTTCCTCCTGCAGTTCTTGTAGCCGCTATGCCGTTTCTAGATGTATTAAATGGATATGTAGCGTCATATGCTACTCTATCAAACCAAGAATTATCCTGGTGATTATGTGAAGGCATTTGATTAACGGATAAGGTAACTGTTTCAGAGCCTCCCACGCTTGATACTCCGTAAGTATTGCCCGCTCCTACTATAAACCTATCCCTTAAATCAGGTGTTCCATTAGCACCATTACAAAGAGCCCATCCACTGGGGACAGAAGCAATAGAACCTGACCACATCATAATTACTCCAGTAGGAATAATCTGATTTAAAGTAGCATTATAAGTAACGCCGCCTTCAGAATAAGGAAATACGGCAGAGCTTCCAGGAAGCTTATTAGTAAGACTAGATATGGTTACGTCTGCCATATCTAATATTTAATAGACTAAACCTTACTTCTTTTTCTTTTTAGTCTTCTTCTTTTTTTTCTTAGGGGCAGCTTCTTCTTTATCAAGAAAATCGAAGTTAGGTAGATCTTTCTTAAGAACATCATACTTAACGTATTCAACAACGTCAAGTGCTTTATTCTTAGCAGTAAAAACTAGATCTTCTAGCTTCCATTTTACAGCTTCAACTGCATCTAATACTTTGTCGCGTAGGCTCATAATAATATTTAATACAATTAAAGTAAATTAAACAAAAAAATGCCAGGTTTTAACGAACCTGGCAAAACGTTTGCTTGTATATGAGACTCGAGTTAGATCACAATTACGAGTCTTCCAACAAACAATTAATATGATCTTCTATTAATATAACTTCTAATCTAGCTAATGCAACTAACAATCTTAATAATATATAGTAATAAAAAATAGAGTATAGTAACTATGAAACATACTGTAAAGATAGAATTACTAATAATAACTTTTCTAGATTTTTTCTCTAAATAAAGTTTTGCCGCGTTATATTGTTTAATGCTCATTATGACTAAGTATTTAGTGTTAATTAAATTAAAGGAACATTTTAGTAAAAGCTACAATTTAGTTTTTTGGGTCTTATTTGGTCCTGCTATGTTTTGGACGCTTTTTGGTGTTCATGAACTGTATACCAAATATTTTGATCAGCTAACAAAAGAGGACCATCTACAGTTTTTTCTTCGCTTTTTCTTCCCCATATCGCTTGGACTACTTGTAACAGCCCTAGAAAGAAGACAGCGCAAAAGGAGAGAGCAACTAGTAAAAGGGATACGAAAGTATCTGGAACGTTAATCTTTAAATCGTTCACGTAAGTAAAAAATATAGATTATCACTGCAGCACATATAAGAATGGTTGATAAAGTCATTTTATTATTTTATCGCAAAACTTAAGCGATGCTAGCTTTGCTTCTTCGAGATTATTAAATTTATTTTCTAATTTATGACCTGAACAGGTAACAGAATATTCTTTTTCTTTATACATACTAATTACAATATAAAAGCTGTTATAATCCTTGTAATACCATTGATTCTTTGTTTCTGCTTCAATCCAGGAACTATTATCTATTATTTTTAAACGCCTTTTTTTATTTAAAGCGTATTTACGGGGTTGACCAAATTTGTCGAACTTTAATTGATATTCTATTGTTTTCGTTTGCATACCATCTTTTGAGCTATCTCATAAAGATATTGGTTGCTTTCTGGAATAAATCCATAACTTTCTTTAAATTTTTTTAAACGCTCTTTATCAATTTTTAGATCTTCAAAATCACTATACATAGTTTCATCAGATACAAAACATTCTTCTATATCTATATCGAATAATTCTAAAATTTCAGCCAATTGAGAAACAAATTTTATTACTATGTCTTGATCTGCAAATTCAACTTTTCGAAATTTTTTCAATTTTATTGTGTTGTATTTCGAACATGTATCCTGCAAAAAAGAATCCTAGTTCTATAAAATACTTAGTCTTCATAAAATAAAATTTTGGAAAAAAATAATAATTATAACTATTTAAAATATAAAATCCTAAATCACCAACAAAAAAGCTTTTTAAAGGCCTACTAACGTAAACCTTTGGGTCGTTCATATACCAAGGCTCAGAGTCTATCGAAGTGTTCATCTTTTAAGATTATAGAATGTGTTGGTTCGGAAGTCAATAAATGTCTGGTGATATGAGCTATTCTCTTTGATTCATTT
>Ga0214923_10002301_pt1 | contig 25600 bp, 31 predicted proteins | sample LL1510_MetaG_FD_177993 | JGI IMG/M metagenome (GOLD analysis project Ga0214923, IMG submission 177993) | Freshwater microbial communities from Lake Lanier, Atlanta, Georgia, United States - LL-1510 | ecosystem: Environmental > Aquatic > Freshwater > Lake | place: USA: Georgia | collected...
GAATACTTGGACACCGAACTTTTAGGTGAACTTTTGGGTGAAGAATACTTGGACACCGAACTTTTAGGTGAACTTTTGGGTGAAGAATACTTGGACACCGAACTTTTAGGTGAACTTTTGGGTGAAGAATACTTGGACACCGAACTTTTAGGTGAACTTTTGGGTGAAGAATACTTGGACACCGAACTTTTAGGTGAACTTTTGGGTGAAGAATACTTGGACACCGAACTTTTAGGTGAACTTTTGGGTGAAGCATATTCATGTTTTTTACATCCTTTTCTCTTTATCCAGTTACATGGCGTTTTACAATCAGCTTTTTTAATCTTACTGCAACCTCCTCTACTTCCCAATTTTTTTGGTTTTATGGGTTTTAAAGATGATTTACAACCCGAACCACGTATCCAAGTACATGGACTTTCACATTTCGCTATTGGTTTTCCCGAACATCTTAGTCTTTGCATTTATTATAAATGTCTATTTTTAATTTCTTGAAATTTTTGAATATAAAATTGTTAGTCTCTTTTTCTTTGAGTTTACATTTCACTCTCCATTTTCTCGATGTCTCTTCAAGAATACATTGTATGGCTTCAGAGTAGAACTAAAATGTGTCGAACCAATAATGAGAGCCTTACAAGACATTTTATTGATTTTCATCTATTCACTTTTCACACCTAATAAAATCAAATTTAAATTTTAAAATGAAATAGATAATATTTAACAAAGAAAAGGTTAAAAATGTCAATTTTAATCGATAAATCCAAAGTAGATAGTAGTACATTGTTAATTATAGACTCCGAACTTAATTTAACAATTATTCCTCCTTCTAAGTATAACAATAATACCAAAAAGATATATATCCAAGCCTATAGGATAGTTGGTAATCTTGTTTGGATACCATATGCATATGGTGTATCGAAACAATTTTGTCCCTTACAAGTGTTTCCCAAAATTAATGAACCGATTCAATTCAAAGGTTCACTGCGTAGTGAACAAAAAATCGTCCGTAATGAAGCGATCGAAATCTTGAACAAAAAAGGATCTGTAGTTTTATCGACGCATGTTGGCTTTGGAAAATCTATATTGGCAACTTATTTTGCATATAAAATACAACTAAAAACACTGATCGTTGTTAATCGTCTTACACTTATCGATCAATGGGTACAGGTTTTTAAAGATTTTATCGTAAACCCGAAGATCCAAGTAATAAAATCAAGAGAAATAGTCGACTGGTCTTATGATTTTTTCATTATTAATGCCATAAACATCCCCAAAATTGGATATACTCCTGAAATAGGTCTAGTCATTGTCGATGAAGTACATTTAATAATGTCTAAAGTACTTTCACAAGGTATGCAATACCTAACTCCAAGATACATCATTGGTTTATCAGCAACACCCTATCGCCCAGATGGTTTAGATAAATTAATAGACTTGTACTTCGGTGAAGAACGAGTTGATCGTCAGTTAAATCGTAAACATTATTTTTACAAGATAAAAACAGATTTTACTCCAGTCATAAACAAACAAAAAAATAACAAAATTGATTGGAATGATATTTTACAACAACAAGCAGAAAATGTGAGTAGAAATGAAATGATAATTGATATATTACTAAAAAACAATGATTATAACTTTCTTGTTCTCTGTAAACGAGTCGAACAAATTAAATACCTGGAAAAAAGATTACTTGAAAATCAGGTAGATACTCAAGCTCTATATGGTGATAGACAACCGATAAAGGATAGGGAATCCAAAGTTTTAATTGGGACGATTCAAAAGGTGGGGACAGGTTTTGATGCTCCTTATTTAAATGCTTTATTACTTGCAGCAGATGTTGAGGAATATTTTATTCAGTATTTAGGGAGGGTTTTTCGTAAAAGATATATCGTTCCTGTTATTTTTGATCTGGTAGATAACTGCAGTATTCTCGAAAAACATTATAGAACGAGAGAAGCAACTTATAAAAAACATGGGGGAGAAAATAAAAAATACGAAGACTAAAAAGTTATTTATTTGGATTTATTAAAGAATGGGGTTCTTTCTCGTCTTAAATTGAAATTTCTCGAATTAATCATAAAGTATGATTAATTCTGCTGCGATAGTGATGTTATCCTCCACAGTATTTGATAGTCTATTAATTAGAACCCAAGAGTTGGTAAAAAAATCAGAATGTACTACAACTGAACGTTATGAATTATATTGTATCGCTAAGTATGTGGATAAACATTTTGAATCCCAAACGGATTCTTATATTCTCAGATTGATTTTAAGTCTCATACATAATAAAATATTTTAAAATTTACCACCCACAGTTATATTGTTTCGTCTTTTTTAAACGATTAATATCGAATCCCAAAGATGTTAAATTACCCAACAATCTATCATAAAATGTATCATCAACAGTTGGTGTTCTACTCAAAACATAACAAGTATCTTTTTTTTCATTTGAAACGATAGACCATGAATATTGATCTTTTTCATTTAGTTCACCAACTCTGTATATCCAATATTGGGCACTTGGAAAGAAGAATGGAAAAAAATCAAACCTTACAGCCAATTTACTAACATCTTTTTCATCGACAACATGAGCTACACCTTTTACTGCACAATTATTTTTTCCTGAAGCTTGATTTAAGACTGAAATACTTTCATTACTTAACAATTCATATGTCGCAGTGGTACATTCATAACAAGTAAAATACTCGTAAAATTGTGGATAGTCTGCAATTTGGTACCATTTACCCATATACTTTGTTAGATCTATCGTATCATTCGTGTTTTTCGTGTACGCAGCGTTTACAAGTAGTGTAGTGATAAATAGAATTAAATTATATTTCATTTAATAATACTCTAAGTCTATTTTAAATAGATCATGTCATTAACATATCAAAAACTATGTGCTATTAACAGAGCTATCGATACTTTTCTACATCCACATACATTTTCATACCTAAAATGTTTACAAGGTTTACGAGTCTTATATGATTCCCAAAAATATAAGACTACACACAAGTTAATACCATCCGTGAAGGAAATCCAAGATCGATTGCATAATCTTTCGATTCCAATTGTAAACGAAAATGATGTTCAAACTCTTAATGAACTTATGGATACATCTATTGCTATTGGTGTACCTTATCGAGACATACTTAATAATATCAACCATCAACAAATAGAATGGAGGGAAACAGTCAGAGTTCCCGTACAACCAACAAGTGTGAATAATGATTCATTTAGCTTGAAAAATATATCGAATGATAAACAGAATGTACATCACTCCCAAATAAATGAACATATCAAAAAAGTGGTTATACAACTTTGCAAAGACTATCCCCAACGAGCTCAGAACAGTTTATGGGCAAACTACCTAAATCTCTTAGAAGGATGCAAGACATGGAATAATAAAAATGAAAAATCGATTCAATTTATAAAAGACTCCGATGTGTCTTTTGGTATAGGGATAACACTAGCAGATTTATTTTTATCGCTAATGACATATATTCAACTGCATAAACATAAAAATGAGTTGTTAGATCGTTTAAATGAAGAACTCGCCGATATGTCTGGAACTTGTTCGACGGGTCATATGTCGAGACTTGTAAATGTGATACAGGGATTTACAGAAAGATATAAAATAGAATTAAATCCCGAAATAGAAATAAGAAAACATATATTTAATTATATGAACTACAAGTTGTCACTTGCTCCAGATTATATACAAGAAGGTATTATTGACAAGACTGAGCCATTTATGGAATTTGTCGAGAATCAGAAAGCTGGATTTATTAAAAAATTCGGAAACGACCATAAAATTCTAATTGATAAGATTTTAATGGATTATATTAAATCTTAAGATCGATGAAATTCATCGTAATCGCAACAACTGCAAAGAATATACCAAACCAAAGGAGAAGATCATATTTGTAATACACATCCTGTGGTACACAGTGAACAGCTAAGGAGGCTAAATAAAATCCATTATATATTTCTGAGTCTTTGGTAATTTGTTTTGAATTAGCATCAGTGTTACCTTTATAACAAGTACCATTTTTATATATATAACAAGTATCTCCTTTTTCAAGTGTGCTTCTATTTTTATCTAAACATTGTTTCGCATCATGGTTAGTCGTTATTTTTTCATTTTTTTCAAGAATAAAGTAGAGTACCAATAATATGATTGACACTAATGCTGGAATTCCAACTCTTACTATTTTTTTCATTTATTTAATATGGAAAAAATAGATTTTTTAAAAACTTGTATTTATCTACTTGGAATAATATCAATGAAATACATTGCTATCGCAATGACAGCAAATATTATACAAAACCATAAAAGTAAATTGTACTTACCGTAAATTTCATTTGGTTGACAATGTGTATTTATCAAATAGTAGCTTATGGAAAGATCTTCTGAAAGATCTTCTTTACCATTACTATCTTTTATTATACTGTTTAAATCTTTAGCATCTTCTTTTATCGTTGCCTCATCGGCATCAAGTGAACCTTTAAAGCACGTATTATTTTTAAATATATAACACTGATCTCCTTTTTCAATGGGGGTATCCTGATTATTTAATGATAAACATTCATCACTGTTTTTCGCTCTGGTTTCCTTTTCATTTTTTTCGAGAACAAAGTAGAGTACCAATAATATGATTGACACCAATGCTGGAATTCCAACTCTTACTATTTTTTTCATTTATTTAATAGGGAAAAAAATAAATCAGTACATTTTTACATACTCTTTATCGTATCTTTCAGAATGAAAAGTCCAATAATCCTTAGAACCGAATTTAAAATCTTCCGGAACCCTTTTAGCTTTATAGTAAAATACACAATCTTCCAGTTTATTTGATGATGTATTGTTGTGTATGTAAACTGCAGTATAATCATTTGTGACACCATCCATAATATCACAGAAAGTTTTAAAATCAGGTATAACTGAAGCATAATTTTCATAAATAGATTTTCTATATTTCAAATTTGGCTCTCTAAATATAAATGTACCATCGATACAAATCCTTAATGAAGGAGGAATATCCATAGAATACTGCATTGCCATAATTAATAACATTTTCCAATGTCTTCCATTCTTAAAGATATCTTGAAACAATGGTGTTTTAAATATACCTGGTTGATCCATGACATCATCCAAAACAAGAACACTCCATGGATTTGGAAGTAGTTGTTTAGCTAATCTTTGTCTCCGTTTGAAATTTTGTATAGCATCTGTATTCATTTCATCATAAATGAATGTATCAGGAAACATACTACCATAAAAATGATTCGAATCTTCGGTTCCATTAATGACCATACCTGCTGGAAAAATATGTTTTTTGCTGTATAATAAATCTCGTACTAAGTAAGATTTTCCTGATTTCGGTTTACCAATAATAACTATTTTTGAACCACCTTGATCATAATCATTCATAGAATCTATATTTGGTGCAATAATGTCTAAGTCTAATTCTTTTATGTTAAGTGTCGACATTTTTTTTTAAAATCTGTTTCTTTAAGTTTAAAAACAAAAATGATATCCTTTTGTCGAAAGGATATTTCGTAATTCGTTTACATTTATTTTATTATCACCTATTTGTTTTAAAATGTTGAGTATATTCTCAACATCATTACTTATAGAATCCAATAAAAACTTCCTGACTTCATCATTCTTAAATTCCACATCGTGCGGAACTAAAGCGTCTAGGATCGTCGGATCAATATGTAATTTGATTTCATTTTCATTATTCATCGTTTAAAAGCTTGCTTTTAATTTTTAAATCAACGATGAACAATCTTTTATCGAGTTTATGTAAAGATAGGTTATTACCTGATTATCCAGAATTATTGGATTTACATGGATTTTATCTTGAAACCCAACTAATCCGATTTGCAGATTACTTGGCTCAAGTTATTATTGAAAAATTTTTTTTTCTTTCCAGATGTTTTAATAGGATCACTGATGAATCCTTGCTTGATCTCACACTTGAACTTATTTTTTGCAAACATTGGTTGACATATGCACTAAAACAGGAAGATAGATATTACTTTTTAAATATTAAATCGGTAATTGATATGTATCCAGAGTATAAATTTCCAAAAGTAATCGAAAATAGGATAACATCTATAGTTGAATATATATGTTTCGAAGTTATCCAAAACTCAGTTTTATTAAAAAACTGTAGATATATTTCGGAATTAACTTCTTCCGATATTATCCGTGGAATAAAAGAGGATCCATATATAAAAGATATTGTAATTAAAAATAACATTATAATCAGTTCTCCCAACTTACGAACACATAATAGACATATTTCTATATCAGGAATCGAATTGTCTTTAAAAGCCAATAAACTATTGCGATTGTATATTGAAACTGTTATTAGAAAAATAGTTAGCATAGCTAAAAAAAAAGAAAGCAATATAATTACAAAAAACGATATCCAATTAATATTACCACAATTTTGATAAAATGTCAACACCAATCAATACAAATAGCAGTCTTTTTTCGGACATACCTAGAGTATATGGAAGTCTCCTTTCGAACGAACAAAAAAATGATATGAAGCAAAAGGGTGAAAACTTTTATAAATCGATCGACTTTGAGAAATATCATCCCAAGATTGAAGAAACCAATCCAATGGGTGATTTATTAGATTTGTCTGAAACAGAAAACCTCGTTGAACAAATACTATACAAACGTCTTTTGTTAGCTATACGTTCAGGATTAAGTGTAAATGATTTGACAGAAGAGGAGAAAGAATCATTACGCGTGCATTCGTGTAATGAGGAAAAAAATTGACAGAAATAAATGTCACAAGTTCACCCATATTTGTTAATTACAATATTATGCGTCATATTTTTTATTACCTTTTCTATGAAAGGCCATGTTAAAAATATGTTCAGTTTTGTTACCACAATCATACTTATTATAATTATATTTCTAGTAGTAAAAACTTTATTATCTTCTAAATAAAGATAAATCGATTAAACTATGTACGGATATCAGATACTCAACAAAAATGGTTTAACGGAAGTTCGAGATTTTGAAATTGATCCTTATAATAGTACGACAATTTCATATAATCCAAAATTATTTGATTCACCAAGAGCAATTCGTGCTCATATGGATAGACCATCTAGAACAGGTTCTGTACCTTTATGTGATATATACACATCACCTATTCTAGATGGTTACACACCCTACAATGTAAATAATGGTCAGATAACTTACTATATAGACCATTCCATAAAAAATGCATTCTATAAACCTGTATATGATATACCTTTTAAAACTTTGAAGTATAATTACGTAGATCCAATGGGATCTGTAAAACCACATTACGCATTAGTTAATCAACAAAAGGACATCGATAATTACTCACCATTAAGTTCGATGCGCGATTCGAGTCTTTTTAGAGAGAATCTCATAGCATCTCAACAAGCTAAAATAAATCAACAAAGAATAACACCTTTCTACTGAAAATTATTATATTTATTTACTCTCATTCTATTTACTTTTTTTTTTGAACAATAAATCCATTTCCTCTTATTTTTTTCTTTGTAAAAATTCTCGATACGTCTTCCGAATTTGATATTTTCGTTGAATGATTTTAATTGGGAATCCGTAAATTCAGTAATCCATTCATCCACATCTTCACTTGATAGACCCAAACCACTACACAGTGCTTCAGTGCTGATTTCACTTTGTATATATTCAATTACTAATTCAAAGAAAGTGATCAAATCATCAGGATAACCATTCATAATCAACATATGTAGACACTTTTTCGTTATTTGTAATATATCGATATAATCATCCTCAGAAGCCAAAGAAAATGTTTTTTCAATTTCATCGAAAAAATTTAACTTCGGATCTGTGATTGCTCTATTTAACAAAGACATAAAAAGTCTTTCGTTCTTTCCAAATCTATTAGAGTCTTTCTGAGTATTTTCAAATAATTTGTACAATCGAAAATTCATACTCTTTGGAAGAGTTGCTAATCTTTTTAGCCAAGATGGCATTGGAGTTCTGCAAAAAGGACATTTTTGTAACTCAATTTCACAATCCAAACATACATTATTATTACACTTCTCACATTTTACTCCAGACTGAACATTCTCCGATATACAAATAGCACAGTTAATACTCATTTCTATAACTTGAGCAATAAGTTATAAAAATCACAAAAAATCAATTTAGTATCAGTCTTCTTCTAAGAGCTGAAATTTTTTTCCCAAATTAATGAAAAATTCAAACCATTTCCATATCATCTCTTTGTTTTCGACATCGTCCGAACTTCTCCAGACATTTTTGAAATAATTTGCCTTACTTTTATTATCCTTTAAACCCTCAAAAAGTACCTGATTATCTAAGAAAAATCGATCATCTCTATTTATAACAAAATGTTCTAAAGGAAGTAATTTTTCACATATATATTCCATTATATCGAAAACAGGTACTTGATCTTTTATGAAAAATCTCATCACCAAGAAATCTTTTTCTTCTGGTAATACTGCTATCAATTCATCCATAAAAACAAGTAATTTCGATTTTAAAATAGATAATAACTGTATAGATGACATTTATTATCAAATAAAAACGATTTAAATAGACTTTTTAGAACTCAACATAATGAAATTTTTATTTATATAAGTCAATGAAAAAAATTTGGGACTTATATAAACGGAAAAAAAATGAAAACAATTGTAAAGAAAAGCAAGTCTCCTTCACGAGTAAAGCCCAAAGCTCCGAAAAAAAGCAAGTCTCCTTTCCGATTAAAGCCCAAAGCTCCAAAAAAAAGCAAATCTCCTTTCCGAGTAAAGCCCAAACCTCCAAAAAAAAGCAAGTCTCCTTCCCGAGTAAAGCCCAAAGCTCCAAAAAAAAGCAAGTCTCCTTCCCGAGTACAACCCAAAGCTCCAAAAAAAAGCAAGTCTCCTTCCCGAGTACAACCCAAAGCTCCAAAAAAAAGCAAGTCTCCTTCCCGAGTACAACCCAAAGCTCCGAAGAAAAGCATTCAAAAAAGTAGAAGTCCCGTTAGGATACATCTCGAAAAGGGTAGACTAAGGAAATATGATTATTCTATAAAAAACTCAGAGGAAAGTCGACATCTAAGTTTGGAAAGAGCTTCGAATGAATATGGAGCATTGTCGGTATTTCGAAAACTTAATGCACTTGCAACTTTAAATAAAAACCGAAACTTGGAGCTACATACAAAATTTAAAAATGACAGAGATTGGGTTAAAACACATTTGATGAGGTCAAAATGATTTGTGTAATTGGGATTACACAGCTACTAAATGGCAATGTTGATTTTAGCCAATAATGCTTTTTTGTAACTATTATATCTGGATTACCCACATCACATGATTTTAATTTATATATACCATTTGTACCCATAATATACTTTATATAGTTTTGAGTGTTGAATATGAAAATGCCGTAATTCGTCTGTAACTTATATTTTTTTGATCTCCGTCTTGTTGATAATAAGCACAAATTCAAATAATTTTTTGATTGACATGTGCATTTGTTCTGAGCACAGTTTATATCTTCCATCGAAACCAAATAGAATGACACTGTACTTGAAATACAAAGCGAGTAATTTATGGAGAAAACATGTAACTTCATTTTTTCTATTCGATGTTGGAGTCTTGAAATATGTTCTTCTAATTTTTTTCTTGAACTGAAAATTGCTCCACATGAAAGACATCTTTTTTCTTCATATAGAATACCAATATGACGAAATTTGTATACAGATCTGAAATATAAATACTTCTCTGGATTGTCTTCTATAAACTTTTCATCTTTTCGAATTTTTAAAAATGATTTACTAAGTGAGCGTAGTATATTGATTTCTTTAGCCATTAAAAAATACGAGATATATTTTATCAGGTCTAGTGATAATACTGAAAATTGCATTTATTCAATTATTCGGAAGTTTTTTTTTATAATTTATTTTTTGGTGATAATAAATGAGTGAACATATGCCATACTGCATGAAATGTAAAAAGAAAACCAAATGTAAAAATCTAAAATTATCCAGTGATTCACGTGGTAAAGCTCGGTACGAAGGTCATTGTGCAAAATGTAATACAAGATGTTTTAAATATGCTCCTTCCTCTTCCAGCAGTAAAGTTGTACATAAGAAAAAGAGTGTCAGGAGAAAAAGTAAGAGCGTTGGAAGAAAAAGTAAGAGCGTTGGAAGAAAAAGCAAGAGCGTTGGAAGGAAAGCCAAGGGTGTTATAAGCAGTAAAAAATTCGAGCCTATTAGTCCATGGTTAGTTGAATATTAGATTTTTAATATATAATATATAAATAAATGGCATTGACTACAGATACTTATATAACAGAGATTAAAGAGAGGATCCAAAATAATATTTCTCCGAGGAATTATATAAGATTTTATTTTATCGACCTATTTACAGATAAACCGGATAAAAATTTGATCAGAAATATTTTACTTGGTTTGTATAAAAAAAAAATAACAGATTCACAATTACTTACGTATATCATTCTTGAACTTTGTTTTGAGTATAATTTATCAGTAACAGAAATTGAAAATATATATGGAAATAGTAAACCATTCGATATGTTAGTATCTTTATTCATTAAGAATCCAAATTGGAATATTAGTCTCAAAGATAAATGCGTAAAACTTTCAGATACTTTATGTAGTATTGTCGATGCGAGTTTGTACAAAGATATCGCACTGATTTGTCAATCTCTTAAAAAATATGTGTTGAAAACCATAAATCATAAGGAATTTCAAAATATACTAACCAGTTTAGGAGATGTTATTTCGAATATTCAACAATACAAGAATCCAAAACGATCAAATGTTTCGTCGAGTAAAAGTATAAAATTATTATTAATTTTAATTATCCTCCTTATTATCATTGTCATTTTGGTATTCGTTTTCTCTAAACAAAAGTGATCTTCTTCTTGTAGGAAACGGTGGATAAGATCTCCTGAAAACACTGGGAGGTGATAATATGACATAGTGAGTATTACTATCGCTATCACTATCACTACCGGTTCGATTTATTAATTGATATCTGCAAAAAGGACATTTTTTTTTAATTTTTAAAGAACAATCTATACACCATTTGTGCTTATTACTGTATGGACAGCTTTGAAAATTATCGTTCTTAATAAAACATATATAACATATCTCTTCATCGGTCATTTATTTACTTCTTCGATCTTATAAGACCAGTTCTTGAAATTGATTAAATGACGGTATTCATGCGACCATTTCTGCTTTTATAGATGAAAAACACCTGTAACTTTTTAACTCGAAATCTTGAATACTCAAAGTAGATAGTGAGTGTATACTTTCCAAATTATGAATATTAAGTGTCGGTAATTTCCAAGGAATGCGAAACTTACTCAATTGTTCTATGACACTGGAAATATGTTGATCATAAATGTGACAATCTCCGAGTGATAAATACATCCGACCTGGTCGTAAGTTACACAATTTTGAACATAAATGCAACAATAAAGCTGATGAAGCGATATTGAATGGTAAGCCAAGAAATAAATCTGAAGATCTATTAAAACAAAACATACTTAGCTTACCTTCTTCTACATAAAACTGCGTAACAATACTATGACATGGGTACAGCACACCCATATCAACTTGAGCGGGATTAAATGTCGTCATGATAAGTCGTCTGGAAGTCGGATTATTCTGTATCTCTGTTAGAATATTTGCGAGTTGATCTATACCTGTATCGTTTCCTTTCCCTGTTTTGTTACTCCAAGGGGCATTAAAATATCTCCACTGATAACCGTACATGGGACCTAGCTGTCCCTCTGGAAGATCTCTTAAACCAATATTATCCAAAAAATGTCGAGAAGTATTCGCCTTCCAGATAAAACAATTCCTCTCTTCTAACCATTTTGTGTCCGTGTAACCATTAATGAAAAATAAAAACTCCGCAACGATCCCTTTCCAGAACATTTTTTTTGTTGTTAACAGCGGAAATCCATTGTCCATATCAAAACACAAGTGTCGGCAAAATAAACTTCTTGTAACACTATTACGAGTTTTACGCTGTTTACTATCTAATACATCTGATAACAATTCCAAGTATTGTCTTTCATCATTTTTACTATAACACAGTGTATAGTTATGGAATTCTTTATATTCCGTATAATCAGTTACAGACCAACTGTCGAATAATTCCCAGTTCAAAAAAGTATCAGCCGGATAAATAACTTTCATTAATGACAAATGTATTTCTGAAATGAGATGAGGGTATTTTTTCAAGAATTGTTCGTAAATATACTTACCACCAGCGATCCAAATATCTTTTTTTTCTATACTACGGTTATTCTTAACAAAATCATCGACATCACTGATTATTAGAACAGTGCGTTGATCCAATGCGGGGATATCATTAAATGTTCTCCTTCCCATTATAATAGAATGACCCAATGTTTTTTTTCTGAACAGTCTTAACTCCTCAGCACAATTCCAAGATAATTTATCGTTCATACCAATACCACCATTTGGATCAATTGCCAAGATAAGTTTCATTATAAATTTGATATTTAATTTTTAAAATAAAGTTTTTTTCTATTTAGTTAAATGAGAAATGTTATTACAAATGTCATACTGGATTTAGATGAAACTTTAATTTCATCGATTGAGAAATACGAGCTCAAAAAGGATCCAGATATGAAGAAAAAATTTGCAGAAAAAACAACAGAATTTAAAGTGTATTCCATGTCTAATGATTTTTTTGTAACAGAGCGACCAAGAGTTCAGGAGTTTTTGGACTTTCTGTTCGACCATTTTAATGTTTCTGTATGGACAGCAGCAAGTAAAGAATATGCCAATTTTGTAATAAAAAAAGTTGTCTTGCAAAATCCAACAAGACAATTAGATTATATTATGTACAGCAAACACTGTACTTCATCCGAAAAAAAAACCGGATGTTTAAAAAATCTTGAACAATTTTTTCATTTACCTACTTATACGAAAAATAATACTATAATGATAGATGATAATTTGAATGTTTTTGAAAATCAAAGTAATCGAGTCATTAGACTAAAAGCTTTTAATGTGTTACATGATAACTCATCATCCGATCAAACTCTACTTGCTGTTCGTAAAGAGCTCGAAAAGATGATGAAAAAAATATAGTTATTGTTTCTTCTTAAAGAATGTTTGACAACTATTTGAAAATAGTTCCAATGAATTGGAAAAGTTCATATCTCTAATGATCTTTTCGGGTGTATCATGAATGATCAATAATCCTTTATCATTTAAGACAGACCAAGATTGTTGAAGAAATGAGTAATTTTGAAACTCTGATTTATCACCATCATAGAAAAAAGAAATGATATCAAAAAAATTCTGATCCCTGTAAAAATTGAATATGACGGAGTCGGTATTCTTAAATATCTCTGGTGATATGTTTGCAAGTTCTATATTCCTATGAAATGCATCCAAAACATTACCGCATACAGTACCTTTACTATTTTTAAACATCGATAATATTTGGATAATCGAAGTACCTGAAAATGGATTTATTTCCAAAACATGTACAAATGACTTTTTAAAGTGATCTCCGAGAATTATACGGGTCATGTAATTTGCGGTGCCCAAAAGAAATGTATTTGTCGTCCAATTAATCTTCCCGGAGTACTCAAAGAAATTTTCGGATATATGTCGATTAAAAAATAATTTCGCTTGATTTTTCCATGATAACTTAGATGCCCAGTCATAATTTTTTTGGATTAATTCCGACTTTTTTTCTAAAGATAGATTTAAGAGTGTGTTTAATGCTTGTTTTTTCCACGAATCTTTCATTGGATCACCAGGTATCAAAATACCCCTATCAGCAACAGTCTGATTTAATGCGGCTAAATTTGTAGTAACTACCAAAGTTTTTGTCATAGCAGCTTCGAGTGCTGTTAAACAGAATGTTTCTTGAAAAATACACGGATATAACCATATATCTGCTTTTTTCCATGCACTCGCAAGGGTTTGTTTGTCGACCCAGCCATGATATCGAATACCTTTATTTTTCAAAGAATCCAGAAGATTTCTAATTTTTTTACATTCATTTGGAAAATGTTGATTTGTCCAACTGTGATTGACGTCTGAAAATATATCGAGTGTTGCATTTGGAATTTTATCGACTATACTATTCCACATTTCGAGTAATGGTAGTAAGCCTCTATTTGGGAATGAGGAATAAATAAATCTGTTGGATATTTTATCATCGTTTTGTGAGAATTTTAAAGTATCTATTCCGTAATACAGTATCGTTGATAAATCTGTTAGATTTACAAAAAGAGAATCAAATTGTTGTTTATGCCACTCTGTTAAACAAAATATTTTTTTGAGTTTACAATCCCTTATGATAATATCGAATGGATTTGCTAAGTCATGTAAAAATAGGTACACATGTTCAGTCTTGGATTTGTATGTTAACGGGATATACTCCGTATATCGACTTATGATTGCAGAATGAATTTTAACTTCAGATATAAACTGTCCGTACTTGGATATATCCAAGTACTGAACTCCTTCAAATACTTCTTCTTTTGAACATTTACAGAATACATAAACATCGAACACATTAAGTTTTTGTATATGGCGAGCCATTTCAATAACATGTGTTTCCGATCCGCCCATACCTTTACTTTCAATATCTCTCCCTGTCCATGGATTCCAGTTGCCATCTGCAACAAAACACAATATTGGTTTTGCAGGTACAACACATTTAACAGAAGTATTTAAGGTCAACAATTGTTTATAAATGTTATACCATTTTGCCATAGTTCTCGATATATCAGGAGTTTCTGTTGTCTGTGGTGTTGGATTTTGAAAAAATAATTCACAAGCTTTAAAACCAAGAATCCAATCGTTGTAGTCATTTGTCAAACAAAGAGGAGTGAGCAATTTAGGAAGAAAATAAAAAGATAATGTTGGTTTTAAACTATATTGTGCATGTAAGGGAAAACCTATTTCAAATGCTTTTCTAAAATACTCTAATGCCTTCGTCTCATTTTTTTCGGTTATCAAATAATGAGCTCCAATAAAATATATACAATCTGGTCTTGTTTTATCTAATTCATATACTTGATCATATAAATTTTTGCAAAAATCCCAAGGTTTATTCAGATTAAAGTTCGCTAATCGTGCTGCTTCAAACCCTGCATCGATCTTTTCCTGTAAAAATCCTTGTTCAGAATGATAGAATCTTCTCAAAAAATATTTGAATGCCATTTCCCTATTTTCAAGACATTGATATGTTTGAGCCATATAATATAAATGCCTAGGTTGTTCAGGCTCTTCTTCAACACTTTCTTGGAGTAATTTCAGATCATATAGTTTTCTATTTTTTGTCCTTTGTTCCATATAATCGGATCTATGATCAAAAATAAATGCCTTTTGAATTGGTACAATAATATTTTTGTTATTTTCATCGGTTATGACTTCATGGATTCGGAATTTGTATCGCAATTTCCTTTGTGTTTTAATAATTCTATTTGATGTATACTGTACGTCATTACTTTGAATGTATAAACTAAAAGAGTCTGCAAATTGATCTGTTCGAACTTGTGTTAAAAAATCTCTCACATCACCTCGTAATTCATATGTATCATCTAGCATAATTTGATAAGTACAGGTTTCACCACATAAGTCTATGGCTCTATTTCTACTTTCTCTAAAATTTATAAAGGGTTCTTCAAAAAGTTCACCTTTAACTTTATCATTTAACTCTTCTTTTATAATCTGGATAGTATTATCTGTTGATCCAGTATCTAAAATTGTCCATCTATCTATAAATGGTATATTAACTTTGATAATTTTCCTGATAATGTCACCCGCATTTTTAACAATCATAACTAAATGCAAAAGGTTATCATATTTAAATAAGTTTTTGGGTTGAATGAAGTACCTGAATTTATCTTTAAATATAGAGAGAAAATCATCGTGAACATATATCGAAGTTTTAATATCCGACCAGTTAAATCTCGTATAGTTATCGATTTTCTGCGACGAATTCATGATTACTATTTTTGATGAGTGTAATGGATATGACTGTGTTTTTTCCCCACCATATATGACAATAGTACTTTTATCGTATTTAAATTCCACATTTTGGGATTTTTTTTTAAGGTATCTTTCAAGAATACTTTTGTTGTAAAATGAAAAATTATCAATGTATACGGTAAAATTTAAACCCAAATCCTTGGATACCTCATAACAGAAACCCGAAATTCTTTCATACTTTTCTAAATTTGGATATAATATAAGTGTATTGTATTCTTTGTGTTGATACTCATATATAACTTCATTATCGATAACTGTGGGTTTTTTATCCAAACTAATTATTTCTCTCATTTATCACTTAAAAGAACCTTTTAATTAAAAAATAATGCTTTGCGTTGGAGATATACATATAAAACCCGACAATACCTATCTGGTTGATATGTTGGAAAAACAACTTCATGTATTAATTGAAGAGACACAGTCAGAAACAGTCATTCTCTTAGGTGATATATTACATTACCATGAAAAACTACATACTATAGCCTTAAATAGAGCTTGTGATCTCATTGATTCCTTACGTAAAAAGGTCAGGGTTTTTATATTAGTTGGAAATCATGATTATATACAAAATGCACAATTTTTAACCACTAATCACTGGATGTGTGCTTTAAAAGAGTGGTATAATGTTACAGTTGTTGACAAAGTAGTGCATACATGTGTAAAAAATATCCCGATACTTTTATTACCGTATGTACCTCCACAAAGATTTCACGAGGCTTTAATGACATCTGATCTCGATTATAAAACTGTAAAGTACATATTTGCTCATCAAGAATTTAAAGGTTGTAAAATGGGAGCTTTGGAAAGTATAAATGGAGATATCTGGTCTGAAGATGAACCACAAATTATTTCTGGTCATATACACGACAGACAACAACCGCAAAAAAATATATTTTACGTGGGATGTAGTATTCAAAACTCATTTGGTGATCAGACATCGCCAATTGTTTTGGAATTACCATTGTGGAAAGAACACAAACTAAGTATGCCAAAGAAAAAAACAATATACGTTGATATGAACAAAATAACTCCCAAAGATATATTAAATATGGATATTTTGGAACAGACAGAAAATCAAGTTCGTGTAGTTGTTCAGGGTAATTCTATCGAAAGTTTTAAGAATTGGAAATCGGGAAGCAACTACGAAAAATTAGAAGAAAAAGGTGTAAAAGTCATTTTTAAACCTGATAAAGTAAGTAAATCAACTGTAACTACACCACCTCAAGAAGATAATTTAAGGAGTTTGGAAAATGAAGTCTTCAAAAAAGTACTCGACAAGAGGAGTGAAATTTTATATTCTATTTATAGCAAGATATTTCTTGATGAAGATATTTCTGATGAAAATATTTTAATCATTTGACTATTAAATTTGGCTGGATTTCATAAATATCGATATACTTCCAAGTGAGCCTATATTTGAGTTAATAAGTAGTGGTAAAGAGCCGTCTAAATATATATATAAAATGTTTCCTAAAGATGATATTTTGGATATTTTAACTAATTGTTCTGATTCAAAATTGTACTTATAAATAGTTTTTAAACAGTTTTCTTCTGTGGATCCATCATTACCAAAACAGATTTTTTTTCTGTAAATACCAGGAGTTTCACACTCGAATATAACACAATTATTATCTCCATAAACATTGACTTCTTTACCAATGTTAAGCATATCTTTACACATTTTTTGAAATTTTGTACTGGATACATGTATCGGATGATCGTATGAATTAGGTACATCAATATCTATACTTTGTATATTTTGAATATTGATTTTTGAAACTTCTGTGTGATCTCTTTCTCTGGGAGTTACGATAATTTGTAATTCATTTGGATTATCTTCTTCAATTAACAACGTGATTATATCTTTTTTTTTTACGGAAGAAATAATTTTGTAGAAATGACCAATATGCAATCCGAACAAAAGTGTCGTCTCACATAAGTAGTTACCGAAATTTTTAGCTGGCATTTCTATGTTAATCAAAAATTTTTTATGATTGTCCATCATCTTTGAAAAGATTCCATTTTTGTTGATACTTATATTTACGGTCTTTAAAGTATTATGTAAGATTTCACCAAGTATCTTGAACATATATCCTTCTTTAGTCGTACATTTAAATAGGATACCCATTCTTTTTTTATTATTGAATTGTTTTTAATTGAGTAATCCAACCTTTTAAAAAAATCAAGACGAAGAGGTTTAAATATAAATTAATTTTTGAATCAAATTCTCAAGCTATGAAATGAAGTATATTCAAGAAATTTATTTACACCCTTGCAGTACTCTGTGGAGTGACGTTTATGGTCTGCAAATGAAAATCAGAGTTTGTTTGGATTGTACACTTACAATTTGTAACGAGGCCTTGAAAAAGTGCAGGATTCGGAGATAGTACAGAAAACGTCTATGAAGAAGAAATTGGTTCATATGAAAGTATTATTGATATTGGAATGCATCCACAAATTGGCGATGAGATTTTCTAAAGGGTTTTAGAATAAATTGAAATTTTAAAATTATTTAATAGAAATATTTTAAGTAATAGTCTTAGAGTCGTAGTATGACAATTTCTCCTTTATCATATGGATATCTGTCAACCTTGTATGAATGGCTTTTGGAGGTTTGCCAACACTATGGTGTCCAAATAGAAACACTCTTTTTTGCAAAAAACATATTGGAATCTTTTATGAATGATAAAGATATATCATGCATAAAATTACAATTATTGGGATGTGTTTGTTTGAATCTTGCTTATAAAATAAGTCAACCAGATGATGATTTTGAATTTACAATTGATACATTTGTATATATTAGTGCAAATGCATTTGATGGTAAAAGTTTCAAAACCATGGAGATCGAACTTTTGAAACATTTTGACTACAATATAATACCACTTCTACATTCAACTATAGATTACCTTAACGAAAAAACATCGGATACGAAAACGTTACAATCATACGTATTAAATGAAATGAGAGTAGAATTTCATCTTTTGTCCAAAAAAACCCAAAAATACATCACATCTGAGATTAGGGAACTCACAGGCTTCCCCGTAGCACCGCAAATTTAAATAAAAAATTTTGCGAATAAACATGATACCGTATTCAGATCATAGTTTTTACTTTTAAATACTACCTTTGAATCGCAATTGGCTTTAGGCAGTATATTATTTTGGTTTACCACTGATCCTGAAATTGGATTTTCACTTAACTTACTATAATTTTCATCACTTTTAGCGACGTCTAGCGTCACGACCAGCTCTATAAAAACCAGAACCTAGATCGTTTGGTACGAATCTTTCTGGGCGATAATGATTTTGAATTTTAGCATTCGAGGCGTTCGAATTACAACTGGTCTCTTTTGGTGCTTGGTAATTTCCGATACTGTTACCAGTACCTGAAATATTTCTCGATCTTTGGGAAAGAGAAGCATGATGCATTCCTTCGGTAAATCTTTCTTTTTCTGCAAAATGAGCCATTGCATATTCATATGGATAAATTTGACACGTAGGTTCGATATTTTGTCTGAATCCGGTTACATATCCGAATTGACCGGTTTGTTTATGAATTTGATCCAAATCATTGAAAGCTTTAGTCGAATCATCTTCGAACATATTGTTTTCTTCACCTTTTTTGTAATTTTCAACCCCAACTTTTTGGTCATCATACATATCTCCCGTAAATCCAGAAGCATCTAAAGTTACATATTCCATGTACTGGGGTCTCTGGATATTTTCGACATTAATCCTATCAAGTGGAGAATTACAACCTTCTCTTTTAGTGTAAAAGGAGTCTTGACAAACGACTCTACCAGTGAGATCCCGATGGTTCCAGACTGGACACATTAACAAGTTTGAATTTTCGAAACGATCGGATTGAATTCTGGAAGCCCACCCGGTGTTAACTTTACAAGTTCGTACTGCTGCTTCTAAACTAATATTAGACGACATTTCTTTTATATTAGAAATAAAAAAAAAATAAGTTTTTTTGCACAATATCAGATGTTATTTTTATTTAATAATCCTGAAGATTTTACTAAACGATGTATTTTTCTTCAGATTTTGAAATCCTCGACAATTACCTTTTACAACAGCAAAGGATAATTATCCATCAAGTTTGGTTTGGAACAATACCAAGTAAATTTAGAGCGCTAAAAACTTATAAAATGCTCAAACATTGTCGAGAAAGTTGGGATATATTAAATCCAAATCTATGTCACACTATATGGAGTAAAGATAATTCTACACAATTGATCAAAAACTATTATCCAGAGTTTTATGAATTATTTAATAGATATCATTATGAGATACAGCGTTGTGATATGATAAGATATTGTATATTACATAGATACGGAGGTCTATATGCTGACATGGATTACAAATGCAAAAAGAACTTTGAGGAAGTATTTAGAAAATATAACCAATACGATATTTATCTTGTAAAAACTCCAAATAATTTAAACAACGAAACTGTAAGTAATTCTCTTATGCTAAGTTACACAAAAAATCATATGTTCTGGAAAATGCTTCTACTTGAAATGAATAAAGTATTTGAGAACTATAACAATACGAGTAAACACATACAAGTTATGTATACCACTGGTCCAGCAATTTTAACTAGAATGTATCATATATACAGATATCGATATAAGATAAGTTCTTTGCCAAGTGATTTTTTTCATCCGTTAAGTTTAACTAAAAAGTTTTTGGAGGACGAGGAAGAAAAACAACTTTATGCAATACACTTAGGTACTGGTACATGGGAATCAAATGACAGTAAAATTTTAATTCTTTTATATATTAATTGGAAAATCATACTTTTGATAGTTTTAATAATGTTACTACCTCAATTTATTATTCGTAATGGATGAAATCCAAAAGAATCTTTATATATTATGTATTCACCTTTTTCAGAGTCAAAATAAACTGTCGTTTCGTGTTTAAACTTGTGGAACATTCGTGGTGTCGAATATCCATAAATCAGAGACCATGATGGTAGAGCTGGATTACAATGTTTTAAATAAAATACTTTATTTGATGACAACAGAGCAGCTGTGTAGCTTAATGCTGAAGGTGCTACAACTAAAATATTAGAATAGACCATGGAAGTAAAAGTTTGTTTTAATTCCTCATTTAGGTGTATTTGCAATTTTGTGTCAGATTCTTTAATCTCTTTGATATTAAAAAAAAATTCAAAATCACAGAGATTACCCTGAGAATGGATATGAATAATTTTTTTTTGGGGATATATACTCGCTAAATTTTTTAAAATGGATACATAAACATCATTGGAAACGAATAAGCCACTATGTGAAAGTGTGTCATGACTATTTGGTCGTCGTAGATGTATTGCTATTTCGAAATTATCACTGGGTTTTAAGTCTGGATTTTTTTCCCTAAATCGTTTTTTGATGAATTTCAATGACTGACTTTTTTCAAAGTCTCCCATATTATTATGAAGATAATGCAGCACGTCTCCAACAAAAACATCATCTAATTGGTGTGTATGAGGATCATACTCTTCTAAACTTTCTCGTAATCCGATAAAATTTTCAAGATCATTAATAAATCTGGGGTCATTATCGTAGTTATGGGCAACAGCTGAAAATGGTGTATACACGAACTTGAAATTTTTTAATTCACAAAATATCATATACATTATTATATTTTTATACTGTTCTCCAAAACCTTCTTGTTTTCCGAAAAATGGATTTGTAATAAGCATTTTTATAAAAAAAAAACCTTTTTAATAAATGTTAACAAGAACGAACAAGTTTAAAGATTATACTTACTACGATTTAGTAGATTGGACAGATGAAATGATAAGTAGTCTGGGAAATTTAGCTATTTACGGTGAAGATAAAGGATGTTCTATGAACTGTTACCGAAAACAATTAGGTAAGTTACAAAAACAACTCGAAAAAAAAATACAGGAAGTCAAACAAGTCGATCTCAATCGAGATTTACTAATACTGTTGGAAAAAGTTTATTATCTTCAAGAGAGATCCGAAATGCTAAAACATGGTTTTGTTAGACTCGAAAGACTTGAAAAACGTCAAAAACGAAATAAAACATCACCAGAAAAATTGGGAAAATTATTTGAAACACCCAAAAGATACAAAGAACATTTAAGATCACCACAAATTGTCAGAGCTGTTAAAAAAATACCCGCAGAACAGCAAGTACCCGCAGAACAGCGAGGATGGTTCCAGTGGATAGCTCAAAAAGGCAAAGAGGGTTTAGATTGGTGGGTCGATCCTGAAGGAGCAAAAAAAAGAAAAAGTCCCAAAAGTTCTAAGAAGAATAGTCCCAAGAGTCCCAAAAGTTCTAAGAAGAATAGTCCCAAGAGTCCCAAAAGTTCTAAGAAGAATAGTCCAGTTTTCATAAATCCTTAAATTTTTACACAATTTCCTGAGGAAACTCTATATCCAACTGGACAACATCCATATTCATCCAAAACATCTTTTTTTGATAAATCAGTAGTTGGTATAACTCTTCCTTCTTTCATACCGGTTTTTATAATTTCATTAGTTGGTATGGTATTTTTATTTGAATTTTGAAATGATGCAAATATTAGATCGATTATCGCCATTTTCTTGCAAAAGTACGGCGATGTATTTTGACACTGACATTCGTTTGCAAAAGCACCATAACACCATATTGCAATACCTTTAAATATATGCTGATATTTATCGAGAATGTCAAAGACACCCTGTAAACATTTGTTATCACAAGATTGTGCAACATCATTCGGATCTTGAAATAGTGTCACTGCTAAAATAATGTTCACACCCGAAAAAAATTCTGCTATAGTTGGGGTATTTTCCGGATAGTAATCTATTCTATATGAACATCTGTCTGCTGGGAAGTCTGGTGTTAAATATTTAGACCAACTATTATAACTGTTACCACTCGCCAAACCAAACATTGTATAGGCATATAGCATAAGTGTTATATAGTCTATCACAGATCTATTTTTATCGGTGTATTGTTTTATTGCTTTAAGAACAGTATAATAATATGAACTCGTATTTACTAAATTTGGGTTAACTGTACATGTTATCAAATAATCCTGAAAACGACTTTTAAGGAGAGCCGACATATTTAACATTGTATTGACAACTATTTCTGAATTGTTATTATCTAAACCTTCAAAATCCCAATCGATTCCCGTAATATTAAAATTATTAAAAAGATCCGTAAAAAAATCCAACCATTTTGACTGATTATTGTTGTAATCATTCATCATCTCATTCCAATAAGTTGGTTGTGTTGCACTACCGCCAAAAGATAGTATGTACTTTTTGTTTGGATTCTTATTTCTTTTTAATCGTTTCTTTAGTTCTTCGGCTTCATAATTTGTGATATGAGCCGAGAAAGATCCAGAATTATTTGGAAGATTATATATGTATCCTCTATTTGAAACAGGATCCACTTTTATAAGCGAACTTGGTATTACACTTGCGAGTGCAACTATATTAGCTTGCGATATTTCAAATGGAGCATATTGATTTATAATATCTGAACCTGAAAAAGGTTCCTCAATATGATTACCACCACTCCAAGTCATGGTAATTTTTTTATTTTGGCTCGGGGTACTGTGTTTACAAGATGAACAATTCGTTACACATGTACTACCATTGGGTACGCACTGGGAGGGTCTACAGGATCCTGTGGTGGTTTCGCATGAATAAGATTGTTTGGAAGGAGTATTGGGTTTGCAAGATGAACAATTCGTTACACATGTACTACCATTGGGTACGCACTGGGAGGGTCTACAGGATCCTGTGGTGGTTTCGCATGAATAAGATTGTTTGGAAGGAGTATTGGGTTTGCAAGATGAACAATTCGTTACACCCTTCTTAGTTAATATTAGTATAATTAAAGTGAAAAATAAAAGTGATGTGCAGAATATAATAATATAAATCATGATTGTCTTTTATTAAAAATATCAAATAAATTGAATAATGCACTACAAGATTATATGTAAAGAAAATGGAGAAAAAAGTTTTTGATTTACATATATACTTAAAAACCGTAGAGGAAAAAATACGCGAAATTTTTCAGAGACCGTGTCAAGAAACTATGCTCTGTTTTGATTTACTGGATACCGAGAAAAGTAGGAGAAATAAAGTTATTGTATTACGAGACAAACAAAGGCAGATGAAAATAGGAGAAGTTTGGCAAGAAGTTTTGGGGAATTATGATGGATTTGAAAATTTAAAAATCGGTCATCAGACAGGGTTAGATATAATATCACACAGCAAGAAAATAGTCGTCGAAATAAAAAATAGAACAAATACTGACAATGCATCATCACGAAAGGCAAACTTGGATAAACTTGCAGAATTTAAAAGAGCTAATATGAATTACGTCTGTATATATGCGAATATAAATGCAAGTACGGAAGAAAAAACAAAAAAAGGTTATAAAAAATTAATAATTCATCAAGGTGTAGAAATAGAGATTCAAGTCGGGTTCGTGTTTTTAAATTTTATTATGGGAAATGATGCTTTAGTTATTATTGATAAAATCAAAGAATGTATCGATAAGTATTCGGAAAATTGTTAGTAAAAAATCGTTTACTTGGAAATGTAATACAACTTACAGGTTATGTATTTATAGATAATGGAGATTTCGCAGGCACATCACATATAGTATATGAGAAATCTGCGGTGGAATATCAAAATCAACAAGCCGTATTAACTAATCCAAAACATTTCAAATTACCATCTCGAGCTAGTAATTTGAAATGTATGCGAAAAACTTATCTTGGGGTCGAATCATGAGTCTCCTCCAAATCCAACTTGGATTCAACTTTATGGTTCTGGAGGATCTTTTAATTCGAGAGCTTGTGATAATAACGGGTCTACGTTGGGTTTAACATATGCCACTAATAGATGAAGTGAGCAAAATAATCAATATGTTTCATCAATAAATAATGCTGCTGTTGTACTTTTTTTTGGGAATTCACCAGACTTTGGTCAAGTTGTGGTTCAAATTACGTTTGAATTATTTGTACAGTAATAAAATCAGACTATGATTAAGTTTTTATTTTATTTAATAGATCGATAATTTTTAAACCTAGTCTCCTTCCAAGCTCAACTGGTACGGCATTTCCAATTTGTCTATATTGAGAACTTAAACTACCTTCAAAAAGATAATTATCATCAAATGTTTGAATACGAGCATATTCTCTCACTGTCAGAGGTCTTTCCTCGAGGGGATGACATCGTTCGGTTTGTTTTTGTGAAGGTACGCAGAGTAAAGTTGGAGCTGTTTTGTCCATAGACAATCTATATAAATAACCTCGCTTTCCTCCACCTGAGTGGTATGCATTACCTAAATATTGCATCTGTAATTCTGTAGGTAGATTTATCCAACATCCACCTTGTGGTATTTGTCTGAATAAATTTATTTTTTGTTGTGTATACTTGGCACCGAGAGATTCTGGTACATCGTATAATACATCCTTTAGCGGTACTATAACGTTTTCATCTTGGGGGAAGATAAAAGATGACTCGATTGTGT
>Ga0214923_10002302_pt1 | contig 25592 bp, 34 predicted proteins | sample LL1510_MetaG_FD_177993 | JGI IMG/M metagenome (GOLD analysis project Ga0214923, IMG submission 177993) | Freshwater microbial communities from Lake Lanier, Atlanta, Georgia, United States - LL-1510 | ecosystem: Environmental > Aquatic > Freshwater > Lake | place: USA: Georgia | collected...
CATCAACTGCATAGGATCTACACAATCGAACTGTATCTTCTTACCACTGTTTGCTATTTCGACTGCCATATATGCAGAACTACGTCCTTTGAAAGATCCAATTTCTACAAACACGCAGCCATCTTCTGCCTGTTCTACCATATCCTTATAGATGTATTCGTAACTGAACCACCCATGTATGTCTTGATAAAAATGTTCCATGTTAAAAGTATTGTATGTTAATTCTGTAAGGGTAATTAATTTCTAACCGTTCATGCGTAACATTTTTTCTGCTTTCTAACATCATAGTTTTTCCTAGACATAGGCATAATGCACTAGGGCCGCCCATACTAGTTATCATCATTTCAGAACCCATAATTACCCTTGCCAATTCCATCCAATCCGGTGTTTTATAATGTGGTACACGGATTTTAAAAGTTTCCTCAAAATATTGGTGATCGCTTTCCATTCCCACAAATACTGCCTGTTCAGCAACACCTCTGCTAATCAAATTTTTCCAAGTAGGACTTTGCACCGGATTACCTTCTTGGTAATTAGGACTTCTATGAATTACAATAGGCCGTCCAGGGAACTTTCTTACTTCCCTACATTCTAACCAAGGATCAATTTGTAATTGCCTAAAATGCCATTTATGATCTATTTTATTTGCCAAGGCATGTTGATTACTAAAATTTCTAGGAAAAAATCCAGTCTCGTGAGTTAGGGCAGCATCATCTAAATCATGATCAATATGTTCATTGTTCCAGGTTTTAAAATCATTTATGTATGGTTGATGTTTAACAAGTTCGTACATGACATCAAAATCTTCTTGAGTCATTCTACCTTTATGACGTCCAACATCCGGCCAACCTAATTTTTCCTTTACCATCTTTTCTAAATTATACAATTTTAGATAGAGATCGCCTCCACCTAAAATTTTAACTGCTACCATGGAACAAAAGGTATCCCCAGTTGTTCCAGAATGACAAAATGATTTCATCTTATGTCCTTATCCCTATATAAATCTGTTACCCTGAAAACAGCATTGGGTGCAATTCGGTGTTGCCATTTATCTATGTTATCTGTTATACATTTTGGAAAATAATCATCTACTTGCACTATCTCAAATCGTTCTGGCTGATTAGGACCATGATGTCCATACTTATTATTAATCATCCATTCAATGTTATGCCTTGCTATCATATCAGGTGTATCAGTTTCAGTGTGAGCAAAGTTTTGTATTTTTGTAATAGCATTTGTGTCGTCGCCGAAATAGGTAAAATGCCATCCTCCGTGATCTACATAAACAACATCATCTGGATCTTTTATCCATGGAAATGTATACTCTCGTTCCTGCTGCGGATTGGTATATACTCTTCCTCTAGTTACAATTATATTCCATTGCTTGGTTCTTTCAATAATTTTCATAAAATTTATTTTATATTGAAACATAGGAATGGCTAGTATGTATCTTTCATAATTATTCTCATCCCCTTGAATCATCTTTATCATTTCCGCTCTAGGAATTTCATCCAAGTCGCTGGTTATGATAATATCTTCAGGTGATCTGTCATGAAGACCTCGTTCTAATGCAAAGCGTTGAAACTTTTCTCTAACCCAACTATCAGGTGTTTCGGGAAAATCATCTACCTGCACTCTGCGTATTTTGTCGGCATAGGGCTTGTATCTGTCCCAGTTGTCCAATAACGTGTACTCTTTAGGCTTGCCACTGTGACTCATATTGGCTTCTGCTATGACAAAGTAATCAACTGTGTCATAGAGTTCTTGTAGCCTAAATTCTAATACATCTAATTCATTAAAAAAAGTAAAACAATCGTAGGTTTTCATTTAGTATCCACTATGTTAGGTATATATTGATTCATTAACTGTATCCTTGTAGGATTGGGCAGTGCAGGAAAATGTATTACAAAATCACCATGCTGCCATTGACCGCTGTAACCCAATTGATCTATGCCATCTACTCCATATATTCTATAGTCGTAACTGTTCATTGTGCGCTGCGGAACTATCTTAACAATATCTCTATACTTGATAAAAAAGTCTGCCATGGGCTGCTGATCTGGCCAACGGTTGTCTTTGTATTCTTTCATGCCAATATGTAACATGAACTCCAACCATTCACGCCCCTGACGTGAATTACGCACTAAGAAACATCCGCCATTCACTGTGGCCACATCTGTGGTCATTATAACATGATACTGATCATCCACAATGTTCTCTAGTTTTATATCATAATTAGTTATTATAGCATCATTGTCAAGCCACCATATCCAATCAAGGTCGGGATTGGCCTCCATTAGATCTAATATGATATGATGCTTTTCAAATTGTATGCTTACAGGATTGGTAAAGTCATCTGTTTTACAATAATGTCCATAACCGTGCTTTTCAGCATAGGCTACCTTATTGGGCCAAGCAATACTGCCCAGGTCGGCGTGACTATCATTATACATGCTGACGATGGCAAATTGCGTGGAATCTGAAGTTTGCCAAAGTTTAGGCGTAGTGTCCCACATATAGTCAATGTCCACATAAGGATCTTTACCTGACTCGTCCATAATATGATATGCTAATCCTGGTATTGGACTAAAAAGTGCAACGTCATCCTTCTGCCATACTAGATTAATGCTTTTATTTTCTACCCAATCGGCTCGCTGTTTGGTCAATGAGACTACATCTTGAAAATGATTGCGGTATTTGGCATATATTTTTTTACTGGCTAGACAGGTATATGTGGTATGATGCACTGTTCTATAATGACGTCTTGGTCCTAACAATAGATATGATGGATATATTTCTTTCTTATAACGCCAAATATCATCGTGCGGATTAATTGCCACCATCTTGCCTGTCTGCTGCTCGAATTGTGTAATACTGTCCAGCATATCCAATATGGCTTCTTCATCATGGAGATAGTCATCCTCTACGTGATACCATAGATCCTTGGCTCTACTTTCAACAAGCTCATAAACACGGCCCATGGTATGACCATTGCCTGTTCCATCTTCTACTGATATGTGCTCATATGGAAATTCACAGTGACTCAGTATTGCTTTAACATCGTTTATACTTTCTTCCGTGCTATGGTCATCTAAGATCACAAGCTCTTTACTGTGATTTTTGGCAAGGTTAAGGCTATTAACAAGACTGCTTACACAGGTATTGACTAATTGATGTTTAGATGTTTTTATATATCTACCTGCTCCGGTATCATTTATCATGTTTACTGTGGAGCAGGTTCGCAGTATCACTAGAAGGTGTCGTTTCATTTCTAACTCTTTACAATATTTATATACTACTATAACTGTAGGAAAAAAACAACAGGTTGACAACGAGACTATCTTGAAAACAGATGGACCGCTGACGCGGTTGGAGTTCGATTCTACCAGCCCTCCTCCAAACATGCGGGTATAGCTCAGTAGGAAGAGCAACAGTCTTTTAAACTGTAGGTCCTCGGTTCGAGCCCGGGTGCCCGTACCATATTAGGGGGATTAGTGATAATGGTAGCACAGGGGCTTTGCAAGCCTTAAGTGGGAGTTCGATCCTCCCATCCTCCACCAATTCAACATGGTAGGTAGCACTGGTGTGCGGCGGAGACTTATAAACTCTGGAGACTGGTCAGATGGGCTGGAACGGAAGGGTTCGAATCCTTTACCTACTACCATAAATAAAATCAAAACTATGAAACTAGTAGCATTTGGTTGTTCTTACACATATGGATCTGGTTTAGAAGATTGTTATATAGAATCAACTAATTCCCCAGGACCATCTCCTAGCGAAAAGTCCTGGCCCTCTATTTTAGGGTCTGACCTAGGAATACCAGTTGTAAATAAATCAAAACCTGGGTGTAGTAATGGGTTTATACTAAATGAAATTTTAAATTATTCTTTTAACATAGATGATATCGTTTGTGTTATGTGGACTTTTAAAAATAGAGATGTTAAATTTAACATAGTAAGAGAACCGGATAACCTAGGATGGTGGGTAAAAGAATGGTATAAGTATCAAGACGTGTTTGATCTTAATATAAAAAATTATCTTCATATACATCATGCCTATCTTTATCTAAAATCTAAAGGTATTAGCAGCTATTTTCTTAATACAGATTTTAATCACAATCTTACAAGACTAGAGCCACCTTGGATTAAGGATGTAAGTTTTATTAGCTTAGATTTTAAGTCTTTAACTGAAACTAAGCCTTTAGCATTAGATAACATCCATCCTGGACCTGCCTTCCATATAGCTGTATCTAATAAGTTGAAGATTAATATAAAAGAAAATTTATTCAAGCGCGGGTTGTAGAAATGGCATCTAACCAGTCTCATAAGCTGGAGTTGGGGGTTCGACTCCCTCACCCGCAACCATCCAATAAATATAGTATGTTCCAAAAACTTGAAATACCTATAGCTAACCTAGATATAGATAAGTTAAAAGGTGACCAAACATCACAATTTGGTAGTGTTTTTTCTGAGTTTAATTTAAAAAATAGAGACTATCTTTTTAATGAACTACATGATAAGGTAAAATTTAATATTCAACCTAACCTAATTAATATCACAGAGATTAAAGGACCAGGAACTCACCCACATAAAGATAACTGGCCCGTAGCTTTAAATTTTTACCTTAATTCAGAAAACGGTATTACAACTATTTTCAAAGAAAAAAGTGTTACAGCCTATCGCTCGACCAACTCATATTCATTGTTCCCTATTAAAAATTTAGAAGTCATAGGCGAATATTGTGTTCACCAAAATGATTGGTATTTGCTGAACACATGGGAAGTTCATACTGTTAAAGTAGAAATAGGAAAAACTAGATCTATTTTAAGATTTGTTTGGCGCTTTCATACATTTAATAAAGTGGTAGATAGCATAGAATTTTAATGTCTAAATATGGTTCCACTAAAATGCACAGTGTCGCTTTACGCTGTGGCAGGATGGCCTCTCGATACTAGTTACGAAGCCTCTAGGCCGCGACTAGAGTCCTGCTTCAAAGGTGGACATAGCACATATTTGGTTCCATAGTATAGTGGTAAGTATAGGGCACTGTCACTGCCCAGGCAGGAGTTCAATTCTCCTTGGGACTGCCAATCGAGGTTTAACCTCGATTGTATTATAATAACTTATTTCCGCGGTTCAAATCCACCTAGAGAGACCAAACTAAGTGTGCATAAGAGAATATTCAAATTTGATCATAAGTAAATAAATAACGTATGTGTATAATTATAGGAAAATATTTTGAGGATATTGGGTGGGTCGCTATTAAAAATAGAGATCGTAATTATATACCTCAAATAAGTTTTCGGAAAAAACACCACGACAGCCTTGAAATACTGTATTTTTGGGACGATGTTACGCAATATTGTGAAGGGCTTAATAGTCAAGGTATAGGAGTACTCAGTGCCAGTTTAATGGTACAGGATGATGAAAAAGAGATAGAAACACGTACCAAAACTCCCAGCAAAGACGGGGCCAAAATACGTGGAGCCTTAAGGTTCCCCACACTCATCGGTGTAGTAAAAAATTTAATAGAAAAAAAATTACCAGGAAATACTCTAATATTCAATCAAACTCGTATGTTTCTATTAGAAGGTTGCTGGGAGCCTGGTGGCTATAAACATAGAAAATATGCCTATAAAGTTAGAGAAATAGATAAAAATCAGTCGGTAGTTAGAACAAACCATGGTATATGGTTGCCTTGGGCAGGATATCAACGTGATAAGAATAATAAGTCAGAAACTATGAGTAGGATCAGCAGTGAAAGTAGACGTCTTATTGCTGAGGCCGTAACCAAAAGGGCACAGGATCCAGAAGACATATTGGATGGCTTGACTAAAAAATACAGTAGTGAGCCGCAGTTAAATGCTCTACGCACCAGCACAGAAAAGAAAAAGATGCGTACAACTTCTCAAATAATGATAATTCCCAAAGAGAAGACCATGTATGTGCGTCCGGTACAGAGTCATATGACCTTTGATTTCTGGGCACTGAACAGACCCGATCAAGATACTTGGTTAGAAATTCTCAGTAATAGAGTATTGTATATGAATCTTATAGATAGTGATCCAGAAAATGATCCGCCATTTGATCATAAACTAAGTCATAAGACTATTTGACTATCTCAAAATAATTTTTCCAAATTCTTAATGCGGTTTTAATTGGTGCAATCATGCTGACAGAATTAACTGCTGTACAAGTTCTTAATGCTACTAATGAGTTTCTACTCATATTGTTCTATTATAATAATATTTATATACTAATATAATTCAAGTAAAAAACCAATATGTTGACATAGAGTCAATTAGATTGTATTATAATAAAAAGCCCCGGTGACGGAATTGGCATACGTGTATGACTTAGGATCATAATTTTGGGAGTTCGAGTCTCCCCTGGGGCACCAATTACTTCAATTTCTAAGTATTAATAGATTTTTGTTTTTATAAAAATTGACTGTAGATTCCCATGATTGATGAATCTTAGGCTTTAATCTTATGCTTATACAAATTCTAGGAGCGTTTTTTACGTAAATTGTATGAGGAATATCAGTTCTTACCAGTGTCAGTTTATTTTCTTTGAGATCTGTTTCTTCTATTAGTTCAAGATCGTCTATAGAATATTCAGTGTAACGTGCTCCTGAAGGAGATATTTTAATAGGGACATCTATATAAGGCATTTTATACCAACGCATTAGACTTCCTTTACCTCCGATAACATAATTTAAACCTGGATTAGCTAATTCACCGGTTGAATAATAATCTATATGAGCTAATCTCCATTCCCGGCTAACCCCCTTTTTGTAAAAAACAATATTGTCTGAATATTGTAAACCTAATGATTCTAAATATTTTACAAACTGCTCTTTAATAGGGGCTACGTTGTAAGCGATATGAAATCTAGGCTTGTAAGTCCAATTTTCTTCTAGTAAAAAACTAGTATCAATATTAGTTTCATACCAACATAATTCTTTTATCATTGTTGGTTACAATTAAATCATTAAATTTATTTACAGTGGTCTCCCACGGAATAAAAGATTGAAAATGAGATCTAAGACTTAATAATCTTCTATTTGGAAAACCGGTAGCCCTATGAGGTAAAGCTCCATTGACTAGGTAAACTTTATTTTTGGTCATCTTATATGTTTTGATAGGTGCATGATTAGATGTAAACATTTGAACCTTGCCTTGACCACCGTTATGAGATCCAGTTGCCATTTGAAAAAATTCAACATCTTCAAAGTTCCAATATTCGAACAATCCGTCGCCATCCCATACCCAATTTATTCCCCATGGATGCATCATTTTCCATAGATCGTTTTTTAAATATTCTACCTCTATGTCAGTATGTATGTCGCCCGGTTTGTTATCCTTTTTAAAATATAAAACAAAGTTCCAATTTATTCCTCTAAAATTTAACCAATCCTTTTTAAAAATATTATCTAAATCTCTACGGAATTGATAATTTGTAATTAAATCTTCATCATCAAATCCAGAAAAGCCTTCATTAAATACCTCCGATATAGGTGGTAAGTCTAGTTCATAAACATATTCCATTTAAATTATTGTGTATTCAATTGGTTGTTTGACTTTAGTGCTAAAAACAAAATCAGCAAGTTGATGGTGGACTCGTCTGTTTTTATTAGGATTTTTAAACCCAATACCCATTAACAATAAAATTTCTCCCTTTAACCCTAATAAATTCCGTATGCCATTATCGTCAAAACAGGCACAACATCCAGTAGAATAGCCTAGCATATTAGCTGTTAAGTTAGCATATCCTGCTGCAATACCTACTGCCATGTGTTTATCGCGTTTAAGGGTGTCAAGATGGCCAGAATTATATGTGTTATTAGTTATTGCCGCAGTTTCTTCATTCCTGTATATATCTGATTTTAGAGCAGGAACAAAATTATTTTCTTCAAAAACAATAACAAGATTTGCCATTATCTGAGAATTAGTTTCTGTTTTATATAATGGATGTCTGCTAGGATGCCTAGTTAATTCATGAACCCGCTCAATTAAACTTCTATCTTGTAGAAAATGTGCTTTATAAAATGCTATATTTTGTTTACTAGGACATTGGGTAACTGAGTGAATTATTAGGTCCAAATCATTTTCTGGAATTTGCCTTTCTAAATCCCAATTACGTTGGCAATGTTGACTTTTTATAATAGCTTTTTTAATTTGAGCATGGTCCATAGGAATCTCCTTAAATACTCTAAATTATTTATTAACTTATGGCAAACATAATCTTTTGGAGCAGTATTTTTCCTTTACAAAAAACTCGTCCAATAGGCTGCTATCAATTAGCACATCATTTAAGAAAGAACGGTATAACTGCTCAAGTTATAGATTTTTGCGGCCTTTTTTCACCGACAGAGTTAGTAGACCTTACTCAAAAGTTTATAGATAAATCAACAATAGCTCTGGGCATAAGCACTTCTTTTTGGACTCAAAACCTATGTTATCTAGAGAATCATCTACGAATATTTAAGGATAAGTTTCCTAACATTAAAATTATCGTAGGTGGTCCTAGAGCTAATAACCCAGTATGGGCAGGTTTAGCTGACCATATATTTGTAGGTGAAGCAGAAAATCAGCTTACCTATTTCATATCAGAAACATTATTATTAGACAAGTCTAAAATAAATCTATTCGATATAACAAAACTTGATCATAGGTTTATTAAGGAAGACTGTATTTTACCTGGAGAAGTTTTACCTATCGAGTTAGGCAGAGGATGTATTTTTAAATGTAAGTTTTGTAGTCATCATAATTTAGGCAAACCTAAATTTACCTATCAAAGACAATTTTCACTAATAGAAGAAGAAATACGTTACAATTTTGATATGTTCCAAACAACACATTACTTGTTCTTAGATGACACAGTAAACGAAGACCTAGAAAAGATTCAAGCACTTACCATAATTAATAACAAGATGCAATATCAATTAAATTGGAACGGATATCTTCGTGCTGATTTAATTTGGAGCAATAAAGGATCTGATCAGATTTTATTAGAGTCTGGACTTCAAAGTTGTTTTTTTGGTATAGAAAGTTTTCATCCTAAAGCCAGTTCAGTAATTGGCAAAGGATGGAGCGGTAAACATGCCAAAGACTTTTTACCGCAGTTATATGAAATATTATGGCATAAAGATGTAAGCATTTGGAACAATTTTATTGTAGGTCTACCATACGAGACCGAACAAGATATAGACCAATCAGTAGATTGGTGTTTAAATAATACTTTTGGTATGAATAGATTTGTAGGCCTAAATTTATATACGAATAAAGAATTTTCTGGAACACAAAGTGAGTTTACAAAAAACTACACATTATATGGTTACAGAATTAAAGAAAACGGAGAATTTTATAATGAACATTGGAACTCAAACAGTATTCATGAAAAGTTATTAGAAATAGGGAATACTTTAGCTCAAAAAAACAAACTGTCTAGCTGGCTTCTTTTTGATGCATATAATATTACAAGAGAAAATTTATCATATCTAAAAACACAAAAGCTAAACTATCCTATTTTAAAAAAATTGTTAGATATGAAAAAAAATTACAAGCAAATGTTATTAGATTTATGAACTGATATAGGAAGATCTACATTGCAATAACCCGTCATCTATTCTCTATTTATTTTAATAAAAAAAATGTATAAAAGTAAAATGTTAAAAAATACAAAATTAAATAATTGGTTAGTTGCCAAATTTACAAATCAGGATGTAAACGAATTAAAAAATAATCCGAGTAGTAAACTATCAGTTATTATTGATGAAAATTTAAAATTAAATACAATTAATTATTATGATGCTTTAAAATATAATGCTCATATTATGTCTGAAATTTATACTCCTCCTTATGATGTATTATTTTCTGGAGGAATTGATAGTGAAATTATTGTTAGGACGAACCACAATTTAGGTATAAAACAAAATCTTTATACTTTTCAATTTGAAGATGATATAAATGTAAAAGATATTTACAACGCAAAAATTATTGCAGATGACTTAGGAATTAAATTAAATATTGTAGACTTTAATCTTAAAAAATTTTTCGAAAATGATGCAGAAAGAATCTATAAAGAAACATTTGCACCACTGCCTGAAAATTTACCTAGATTATTTTGGCATCAATATTTAGATAATACAATTTTAACAGGTGACGGTGAACCATATTGTTTTAGAAAAGGAAGTAGTAATTATAATGTTAAATCAGATTGGGTTGTTTCTTTTTCCGAATACGAGTTTTTAAATAGTTTGTATGGCAGATTAAAAAGAAAAAATGTTTTAGAGTGGTATACTTTTACTCCAGACATATTATTCAGTTTTTTGCAACTGCCTATAATCAAAAAATTAGTTAACGATGAGATGAAAGGAAAGCTGAGCAGCTGGAGCAGTAGAACACTTATTCATCATCATCTATATCCTTCTATTAAAACAAAACCTAAATATGCAGGGTATGAAGGACCGTTAGGAAATCCTGGAGATAAACCAGATTTTATGAATGTTTTTCAAAAAGAAGTTATGTTAGGAATAGAAAATAGTCATGTCGAATACGAAATAGAATCTTTAGAAAAGCTTATATGTTTAAAATAAATCCAAAAATTTTAGCCCACAAATCAGTAGTAGAAACAGGTAACTACGTTACTCCAGAGTTCATACTTAACAAAGGAAACGAATCTATAAATTTATTTCGCCGATACTGTCCCCACCGCATGTATCCATTACACAAAACTGGAGACATTGTTCAAAACATATTTTGTAACTTTCATGCTTTTGAGTGGAGTAAAAACGGCGAACCTATTAACAATAATAAAAGCATAGGATGCGGTAAAGCAGATATTGGAAAGTCAGGATTGATCATAAAGGATTTTCAAGAACCAGATGAAAAATGGGTTAATGATTTGGCCTCAGAAACTAACCTAGTTTACAGTCATGCCACTACAGGAGAAAGCAAGGGAAGCTGGTTATGGATGATGGAAATACAAGCAGATTTGCTGCATATTCGAAAAGGGGCAATACATCCTGACCTATCAGAAGTTACTAACCTAGACGAAATAAAAATGTCAAGCGGAGACGGGTGGATCTTACAAACTTGTTCTACAGGATGGTGGTTATTTGTATTTCCATACACGTTTATAGAATGGAGTCCAGGATGTCTTTCTGTTAATTATACCACTCCGCATGATCCTAAAAATGAGTTTGGATTTAAATGGGTTACACAATTTTATTATGACCCATTAATTACAGATGATAAAAAAACAAATTTTGAAACATTAGAAGATGTATTTTTAGAAGACGTTGCTGCTATAGAGCAACAAAACGGACCTTATTTTCCTCTGTTAAAAACAGAAAATAGATTAGAAAAGCATTGTGTAACTTTTGGCGAATGGTTTCTAAAAAATAAAAAATAACAATGTATGGAAATTTTAACTTGGATACCCGGATCTAACAAAGAATATGATAAAATGTTCGATTACTATAGAACACTTCAACACAATAGTAGTCATAGATTATCTGAAAATTATAATAAAAATTTTTATAAATTTAGTATAGCATTTACGATGGCAATAAACAATTCTGGTGATCCAGAAATTTGCTCAAGTATTGCTAGTAGAGATTGTTGGCCTAAATTTGAATTTAATACAGATGTATTTTTAAGGAAATTCTCATGCCAGCACTAACATGGGAGCCAGGAACCGATCCTGAGTTAGACGAGCTGTTTGACGAATTACGAGAATTGCAATTTAGCAATAAATCTCACAGGCTATGATAGAAGTATTGAAAGAAAAAGGATATAAAAGAATACTTTATACAATATATGAAAGTAAGTTTGATCCTTCATTTATAAAATCACACGGATATTTAGAATGGCCAAACAAAGAAAAAGAAATCTTTTACTGGATGAAGATAGCCTAACATGGAAACATATACATGGACTCCTGGATTTAAGCCTGAACTTGATCAGTTATTCAATGACCTTAGATTACAACAATATAATGATAAAAAACACAGGCTATGGTTTAACTACAATGAAGAATTTTTAAAATTTTGCGTTGCTTTAACCATATGCTTTGACGAAAATAATTTACCTATAATGTGTTCTAGTATATCTTCACGAGATTGTTGGCCTAAACAAATTTATAGAATAATGAATAGAACATGGAAGCCAAATTCTAGAATGAGCATGGCTAATAAATTAAGCAAATTTACAATAGCAACTGCTCAGAGTCAGATTGATTGGTTAGACAAAAATTTAAATTATAAAATTGCTTTTATCAGTAGACAAACTAATTACTGGCAAGATGTTTTATTGAACAACTTAAATGAACATGGGTTCAAATTTAAAAAAGATAAGTATTACTACCTAACATGCCCAAACGAATGCGATGAAACTTGTTGGCAAAAAATAATTTATCAAGGGGATAAGAGATCCATGAAATCATGGAAGAAAAGGAATAATAATGCATAAACAAGTTTTTACTAATTTTTTGGCTAATAAAAATTTGTTTGCCTTTGTTTATATAAATTTGTCAGGATTAGCAGTAATTTACTTTTTACTAACTTCTTCCTTTAATCCCCAATATCTATGGATTACAGCGTTAGCTTTTATAATGTTTAAAGGTATCGGGATTGAAGCAGGTAATCATAGATTATTATCTCATCGATCATATAAAACATCAAGGCCTATTAAAATTATTTTACTTCTTATAGCAGCTCTTAGTGGTTCTGGTAGCCCTATAGTATGGGCAGGACTTCATAGAGTCAATCATCATAAAAATGCTGATAAGGATAACGATATTCACTCTCCTGTTCATGGTTTTTGGCATAGTTATGTATTATGGATGTTTAAGACAAATAAAAAAGATGTAAACCTAAAAAGTATTGTAGATCTATTAAGAGATAAAGATGTTGTGTTTTTCCATAGATATTCGACAAATATATTTTGGATAACAAATCTCATACTCTTTTTTTTAGATCCCCAATTATTAGTATTCGGTTTAATTTTACCAGCTTTTATAACTTTTCATAGTTATTGCCTTCAAACTAGCATACTTCATATTCCAAAATTTGGATACAAAAATTTTGACACTAAAGATCATAGTATAAATTGTCCATGGATATTTCCATTAGCATGGGGTGAAGCTTGGCATAATAATCACCATGCTCATCCAGGTAAGTTAAGTTTACAAGAAAAATGGTGGGAAATTGATCCCGCTTATTGGTTTATTACCTTAGTAAAAGAATAATGAACGGAGATATTAAATGGCATTTCTTGAGAGATTTAAATGTTACTAGGTATTGAATACGCATCAAATCCTAAAAATTTTTATGTTCGTTGTAATTCACCTGCACGTGATTATAAAGACTTTAGAACTGAATTAAACAATGATGCGCTTAATCTTAAAAATACATATTCTAACATGTATGTATTATTAAGCTCTGGTGTAGACAGTCAAATAATTGCCAGAGTATTCTTAGATAACAATGTCAACTGTGAATTCGTATTCCTTAATAGTGTAGGGTATTGCGAATATGAATTGTCACATATAAGAGAATGCGAAAAATTCTATGGCATTAAAGTTCGTATAGTTAATATCAACATCGCTGAATACAAAGACCTTTGGATTAACCGGGCTTCTAAAGAAGACCCTCCTGCTATGCATCACTATCCATTCGAATGGTTAAGTAGTATATTGGAGAACAATTATCCGATTATAACACAGGGTGCTAATGATCCTGCAATAGTTGGACCAACAAATAAACTAAGCATCTATTGTAATTATTACGAGGGTATGCAGCAAAGGTTTAGACTAATGAGCCATTATCGAGCTGTTATTGACTTTCCTTATAGTCCTGAATCTATAGCTAGTTACTACACTGATGAAAGTATGAAAGTATTTTGCTCAACAATGCAGTATTACAAAGAAAATGATATATCAATATCAAAAACCCAGTATTACAATATTTTTGGCAAAGCACATGTTAAAGGCAGGCATTTTAAAAACGATGTAATTTGGTATGGAAAGAGAACAGGATATGAAGGCTTCCCTGATTGGTTTTCTTCTCAATATGCCATAAAGGATACGAGGGTATCTATCCCTTTTTGGGATATTGTTGAGTTTATGGAAAATAATAGAAATACTTACAAAGACTATAGTGACTGGATCTATGACGATAACACACCCGGATTCATATCTATCAAGTCTTGAAAGATCTCATCAAATGTGTGGTCTTTCCAGTGGTAGCTTATGAATTTTCTACATAGCAAACTACTTTTAGTAACCGAATGTATTTTGGTTACGTCTAGTAAATAGGCAGTATTGCTAGTTGCTACGAATTCACAACTTACAGTTAGGTCTTTAACATCATAGACATTACTTTCTGGTCTATTACCATAGCTGAACCCCATTATTTTGTCATTGTCATGATAGAATGTAGTTATGTCATCATTTGATTGTATATAATAATTTAATGCAACTTTAGTATTGTGATCTCTGTGTGGATTTAAAAAACCAGTGCCTGTAATTTCGCTGAATAAAACTCTAGTAGGCTCTATAGTGAAGAATTTTTTAATGTGCTGCTGCCGAAAAATATTGACATTACCTAATTTGTAATATTTAAGTGCTAGATTTTTGGAAACAAACTCAGTTACTAAACTATCGCTTTTGAACTTATCCCAATTATCACAGCTCTCTTTGATAAAATCTTGTTTGATTTTATAAAACATTACCATTCCTCTATAGTCGGTGGTGTCTTTAATTTACTAGTTACAAATGGTCTCTCTACAAAATTTATAGCAAAATCTCGCAATGGCTCTTTATCTATATCAATTGACAGAATGATTCTAGGGGTTTCCCCTTTATGCTTCATTCCATGATAAACCATTGTATCGTCAAATCCGAACAGATCGCCTGGAGTCCAGGCGTGGACTTCGTTTTCAATATTGAATTTACATTCAGGGTCGCCCGTCAGACATAGATGTATTCTAAAATTATTTTTACTATCATCTACCCCATAATGGTGGTTAATAACAGACCCAGGTTGAGCGGCATAAAAAACTACGCCGTTTAAATGTGATTGGTGTTCTTTAATCCATTTGGTTATAGTTGGCATACCAGTTATATTATTATTCCACCAACGTTCGTCTTCATCATCTTTCCATTCAAGTTGTTTTTTTTCTGCATATGCAAGAATGTTTCTGTGAATATACAAGGCTACTACGACGATTCTCCCTTCATATAATGGTTTTTTAAGGTGCACGGTTTGAGCTTGCAATTTATTAGAAAAACTTTGAACTTCATACAAATTCATATTTGTCATTTCTAATCGCTGGTTAATAAACTCATCTAGTATTAGTTGCCAATTATCTTGTAGATAACCTGTTATAGGATTAGGCGAAAATCTTATATAATTGCTCATACTTAGAACTATTCCAATTAATTTGTCTATATAATAAATCATGGCCTACATTACTGTCTTTGCATAAAATAATTAGGCACAATTAATAGTTGTATTTAATATTTACTAAATATTTTATGTTTGCTAGAAAAGCTAATTTAAATGACTTGACTGAAATACTACCTATAGTTGACCAGTATACAAACATTTGGGGAATAGATATAGTTACAGATGGTACAAAAGATCGTATAAAAAATAATATAAACGATATTTTAGAGAAAAAAGAACCACATCGAAATATTGTTGTTGTTTTAAATGATGATAAAATTTCAGGCTTCGGTGGGCAAATTGTAGGGCAGGATGCATGGACATTACCATTTATTTTTATGCAAGCTAAAAATTATGACCCTAATAATCAGTATTATGGTGGATTGATTATTGAAAAAATGATAGAAATAGCTGAAGAACTTAAGGTATACAAGTTTTATTACGTGGTAAGAGAAGAAAAATTTGGAAATGTAAATAAAAGGCTAGAAAGAATTTTGTCAGTTACACCCAAAACAAAACAGTATTATAATTTTACAACAATAGAAACTTTGCCACCTTATACAAAAACTACAAATGAAAAAGTAGAAAAATATTTGTTAGCAAACTTTAATGGAAAAAATAAAAAACGAATCGCAGTAAGACATGGCTATAGAAATTTTAGTGATTAGTTTAACTTGATCTAATAACCTTATTATTCTTAAATAATTTATCAATTAACCATCCCGCAAAATCATATTCTCCAGGATATATTGCAAAATTAGATTTTGAACTTTGTGCATGATGATTGTTATGCAATCCTTCACCTAGAGTAATTAATGCTAAAAATTTATTATTTGTGCTCTTATCTGTTGTTTCAAAATTCCTATAACTTCCTATAAAATTAAAATGACTTATAGTATTAATAATAATACCAAAAAAGTAAGCCCATCCAGCAGGAGCTAATAAAAAAAATATAGTTATCTTCCAATCAATGATTAAACTTATCAAAGTAAGTAAAATCCAAATATGATAATAGTATTTGTCAACAAATAAAATTTCCTTATCTCTCAACAAATCTTTAGGTAAAGTTTTAACTTCTTTAGTTTTTAACCACCAATATGGGCGTTGTATTTGCCAAGTAAAGCTACTTAAAATTACAGATTCGTGTGGGCTGTGAATATCTTTTTCTGTGTCTGCATATCTATGATGATGTCGATGATGCACTCCCCACGCTAGCGGACTTCCTTCTGCGCCTAAAATACTAAACCATAAAAGGAATTTTTTGCGTAAAGGTCCTGTTTCAAAACTTTTGTGAGCATAAAACCTATGTAACCCTATTATAATCGCAAATAAAGATACTATTCTTCCCCACAAAAAAGAGGCTAAAAATAAAAACCAGGTATCATTCATGGCAGAATATATAACAGTGAATATCATAGCTAACCAGCCACTAATATATAATATTCTATATTTGTAAATTTGATGAGATAAATTTGTCATTTTAACTTATGGTCGATGTGGATCTATTTATTAAAACTTATTTTCATTTTTGATATCAAAAAACCAATATATCCTTCAATATCTAGTTCCCACCATTTTTCTGTTAATATTAGTTTTCCGGGATTGGCATGATGATTATTATGCCAGCCGAATCCAAAAGTCAAATATCCTAATAGAAAGTTGTTGGTAGAGCTATCTTTGGTATTATGATTTCTATACCCAGACCTATGGCAAAAATAATTTACCAAGCCTAGTTTAAAAAAATCTATAACATAGGAAAGTGAATATATAAAAAGTAAACGATAGTCTATTAGAAAAAGTATAAAACAAAACAAATATATTATTAGGTAATGATAGTTAGAAAAAAATTTATAAAAATTATCTTTAGCTAACCTTACTGCTATCTTCTTTGCAAATCTTTCTTTCATATACAAATGCTCGTTGCTACCTTGCGAAAATGTCCATGAATAAAATGTATGCCAAACTCCGTGTGCAGGGCTATGTGGATCAGATTCTGTATCTGATAGTAAATGATGAGTTTTATGTTGGATAATCCAATAATGCAAAGGGCCTATCGCACCTAAAGTTGTTACAAATCCTAAAATCCATTTAATAGGTGCAATTACCTCAAATTGCCCATGAGCAAAATACCTATGACCGCCTATTCCATTTCCTATCACACCAAACAATAAAAAAAATAAAATCAATTCGACGGTATATTCATTTACATAATTTATACCTATTAAGCCTAATATATGAAAAGGTAGGAATATTAGGAAAAAGTTTTTACCAAAGTTCATCGCTTTATTAACCGTATCACCAAAGAAGGAATGTCCCATTCCCACCATTTTTCCCAATTTGACCAAGCATATGGCTTGGCATGATGATTATTATGCCAACCTTCTCCTAAGGTTATTAAATTAGCGATCCAACTGTTCCTAGATTCATCATTTTTTAAATCGTAAGTTTTATACCCATGACGATGTGCAATTACGATAATAGCACTTGTGCTATGAAGACATAAACAGGCTGGTATGGCATAAACAAAAATAATATATAAAGGATCAATTAGTGCCAGTACAAAGCAATAGGTAAGAATTATAGTCAAATAATTTCTATGTAAAAACTTTTGAAATTGGCTATTTTTTATATCTCTAATCAATTTTATATCTAAACTTTTAATTTTCCAAAATCCAAACCATGCCCTTAGGATTCCTAACCTATACGGGCTATGTGGATCTTCTTGAGTTTCTGTCTTTCTATGATGTTGCCTATGTATTGCTATCCAAGCCAACGGACTGCCAACGGTTGTTAATACGCCTATCAAGGTTAAAACATATTCAATCGGCCTATATGTCTTAAAACTTCTATGACTCAACAAACGATGATACCCTATATTAATTCCTAGGATACCTATAATCCAATAAACTATAAGGCTTAATAAAGCTAATTCAACTTTACCAGTTGTTAAAATTAATATTATGCCAAATAATAATAATACATGATTGAATACCTGCAACGATCTAACTAATTCATTGTGTTTAAGTTGAAACATTTTCCAAAGTTCTGGTAAATTCGAAACCTTGTGCAGCCTCAGCTACCTTCAGTTCTGATAGCCATTCTTCATAGTTTACTCTGGTATTGACCCATTCTAAAAAATTGTTAAATTCCGTTTCTTCCCATATTGTAATTGACACAAATGTATAATCATCTGGTTTTTCACCAAAATTCACAGCATGAAGATCCCTATACTCTTTAAACTCAGTTAGTTGATTTTTAAAAGTTTCAGAAAGATTATCGAATAAATTACTCCAAGGCAGAGAGGTGTCTGTCCTTTTGAAAGTATGTTTAGATATAATCATAGTAAGGCATCCTTTAAATACTTATTTATTTTGCAGCTCGAGTAGCGATTATGTGATTGGAAAGAAGCAGATTCAGTTAATTCTGCATGATCATATACCATAGTAACCCATAAATCTTCATTATATGTAAATGAATGGGGTATTATGGAAGCATTAAATTTGATTACTATGAAATCTGTTATTTGAATTTCTTGTGTCGATACACTTGTTTTTTCATGATGGCTCAGCTTTTTGAAATCCATATAACCTTTTGTTAAAATTCTAGAATGTTCAGCTAAATTATCATATAAAATTAATTTAGGCAAATCCTTAGTTTTTCTTGTTAATCTAAAAAACAAACTTAATGTTTCCAGTCTTTGTTCATTATCTAAATGTATGTGAGTAAATAGCTTTTCTCCAAATTTATTATTTGAAAATAGAACTGTTTTATTAACTGTGCTTGCAATATAATTGCTCATTACCTGGTCAAGATAATCAAAGAATGTAAACATCTTTAGATATAATTCAAAATCTATTTCAAGAATAACATTTAATGTCTCAAAAAACCCATAACTTAAAAAATTACAATCAAATTTGCCAGGAGAAGATAATAATTTTGACTTAGGAAGTTTTTTTATATGATTACTATCCAAAATGTATCTTCGCATAGGTGAAGGTAAAACATTCACCGTTTTCGTATTGGGATCATATTTTAAAACATTACCTGTAGGAAAAAAAGTCTCATGTAAAATACTAACTTCTTTATCATTTAAAATTAATGGTTTCATACTTATCCTAGCATCATTTTTTTGTAATAATTAATATTATTCAACCTAGCCCTCATAATCCTTTTTATATGTAGATCTTTAACTTTAATATTTTTAGCTTCATCATAGGTATAGCCGTTATTCAGTAATCCCATTAAGAACCATCCGCTGGGTCTATCATTTGATCTCATTAGATCATTATTAAATAAATCAGCTAGTTCTATAGCTTGAAGGTTAGTCATGTAATTGTTAGACCAATACCCTGTTCCTTCGTCATATATGTATCCATACTTTTCATAATTATTATCAAATTCGGACTTATAATGTGCTTTGTTTGTAATAGATAAAGGGAAGAACATAGAACTTAGACCTGTCTTCTTTATCCACTCATAGGTATTTGTTACAGAAGGAATAGACTCATAAGGTAAACCTATAATAAATGAACACGTTATAGGTATATCTTTATTCCAATAATTTGTATAGAGGTCTAATAAAAACTCTTTGGCTTTTTCAATTTTCATACCTTTGCCTATACAACTTGCTGTCTTTTGATTTAAAGATTCTATACCAAAAAAAGCTGTGGCTAACCCCATTTCTTTTAACATTTTTATCTGCATCGGATACCTGAAAAGTAAATCTAACCTCAAATATGTAGTAAATTTTATTCTAAAAGGCAAACTACTAATGGCATTATATAACTTCTCAACTTTAAACATGCTGTCGTTGAAGGTGTCATCGCTAAAAAAATAATTTGTAATTTTATATTTTTCATAGTTATAAATCATTTCATCTTTGATTTCATCGACGTTTCTAATATAATCGTATTTAGATTTACCGTTAAGAGGAAAGGCACAGAATTTACATTTAAAAATACATCCTCTACTAATCTCAATAGGTATAGTTTCTTTTTCTAAAATATAATCGTTTTCTGCAAATTTATGATCTAGGGTATCTATATTAAAAAAATACCTTTGTCTATATAAATTACCTATTTTTTGCTTATTTTGTATGTTTTGTAGATATTCTAAAAATTCTTGTTCTGCATATCCGTTTATTATTTTATCAACTATCGGCAAATCTGTAGAGGCTGCTTTTGATCCCCCTAACACTATTTTTACTTTTTGATACTTTTCTTTTATATTTATAAGAATATTATTAAGATTATCAGGTAACTTAGGAAGGTAAAATTTGTCATCCAATCCAGATGAATAACCCCAATTTATTTTACTTTCAACATAAAACGTTGTTGATATACCTACAGCTAAAGTGTTTTCAGATATATATTTTTCAGTAACTTTTAAAAGCTCTTCATACGAAAAATGATCAGTAAAGTCTACCACTTGGACAGTAAACCCATTCTTTCTTAAAAAATGAGCTATCTGGTAAGCTCCTATAGCTCTTTGGAATAATAATCCGCTTATACAAGTAAAAATTACAACCTGCATGTTTTTCTCTTTGCTTTTCTTGATCTTATCATAAAATTATGGATCAGTATTTACTTTATAAAATAAATATTGATATTATATAAAGGACCGGAATATTGTTTACCGCTGCTACAAACTTACCATTTCCTCAAATACCTAAAGTATTTTTAGATAGTTTAAATGTCTTGTTACAAGAACAATCTATCTTTAGAGCTAATGATGTAAACAATTCTAATTTTCAATTAAGAAGAATATGTGCAGATAGATTTCCTGATTTAATTTTTTGGGTTAAAAAAAACGTTACTGAAAATTTTCATAAAATTCATTTACAAACTATAAATGACGGTAATTATTTTGATCCCCACATAGACCCTGTGTCAAACTTAGCACCAGAAAGACATTATAATCTGATGTATTTATTTGAAACTGGGGGAGATTGTGTAGAAACATGCTTCTATTATACGCCGCCTGATACTTTAGATAAATGTAAACAATCTGGGAAATTTACATTTAATTATAATGAAGTATCTATCATTTCAAAATTTTGTTTTCAAAAAAATACATGGAATTTCATGAATAATCAATGTATACATAGTGTAGAAGGGATATCCTCGACTAGAATGGGGGTAGCTTTAAGTTTTTACGATACAACGCCACCGAAATTTTTGCAAGACTTTTTAAAATAATGTTAATTTTAATAATTGAGGTAGCATCAAATAATAGTTTAATAGTGCCATGGAAGAGCAAATAATTTGTAATTTTATATTTTTCATAATTATAAATCATTTCATATTTAATTTCATCAACGTTTCTAATATAATCTAAATTAAATTTACCGTTAAAAGGAAAGGCGCACCTGCATGTTTTCTCTTTGCTTTTCTTGATCTTATCATTATAGATAAGTATTTACTTTATAAAAGAATAGCGATATGGAATCAAAGACAGGCATATATAAGGTTGATAATGAAATCTTTACAAATAAATTGTCTGCTTTTTTAAGGGCATCTGAATTAAAAAAAAATGTTACTTGGGATTTTCACGACGACGTGTTTACGGATGCTTTATTGAAATTTAAACCTGGCGTGTTTTCATTAGATAATCTTTATAAAGCCAGAGCTGAACAAATTAGAGATTCCTATGATTACTTAGTTCTACACTATAGCGGTGGATCAGATAGTTGGAATGTTCTTAATACATTCTTAAAAAACAAAATTAAATTAGATTATATTGTTATAAAATGGCCTATTCAATTAATGGAGAAAGGTTTATACAACCCGAATAGAATAGATAAAACTGCTTTAAATTTTGTAAGCGAATGGGATTATGTATTAAAAAATGATATAAATTGGTTAAAGCATAATCATCCAGAAATTAAAATAGAGGTTGTAGACTGGTTAGACAATCTTAACCAGAATTTTTTTAACGATAATATAATTCAGTCTATAAACCTACATAGGTATTATCTCAGTAACATACTTAGATTCCACGGAGGTAGTAATATCGAGCGTGATTTATTAGATAAGGGTAAAAAGGTAGCTAGCATCTTCGGTGTCGATAAACCATTGTTAGTCGAAAAAAATAATCAATGTTATTTTAAATTTACAGATATTCCTGTATTATCTATACATAAAGTTGGTTATAATAATGAGTCTTTGGAATTATTCTATTGGACTCCTAATTTTCCTGTATTGGGGATACAACAGGCGTTTGCGCTTTATCAATTCTATTTGCTTAATTTACATGAGCGACAAAAAATAAAAGCATTTAGCACTATTCCAAACATAGAAAATTGGTCTATTAAAGACTATTCGAAGAAATATGAAGACGAGTTTCAAATAGCAAAAGCTGTTCTTTATCCTGAATGGGACCATTCAAGATTTCAAGCAGAAAAGCCAGTTCCTGGTCCAGAATTATCTATGAGTCAAAAAGACGTATGGTTAGAAACACAGCCTTTTATGAAACCTTATAAAGAGGCATGGACATACAACATACAATCTTATCAGGAAAATATCGACCCCAGACTTAAACTATTAAATACCTCTCATATGAAACCTTTAGATTCTAGATGGCATTTACTAGGGAGTTTTTAAACCATGAAATATATTTTAATTATTTTAACATTATTATTTTCAAACTTATCATATGCTTTTAAACCAGATGAAAAACCTATTAATGTTATTATTCCGTTTCCACCCGGTGGAGGGGTTGATCAAACATTTAGGCATTTTGAAAAATATCTAAATGCCAAAAACATTAAATTAATTGCTAACTATAAACCCGGCGCCAACGGCATAATAGGCCTTACTGAATTTCAAAATGTTAGCCCAGACGGTTATACTATATTTCTAGGAACAGCAGGAACAATAGCAGAATATTTACACAAAAACCCTAACAAAAATGTTGTCCCTGTTTCTATGATAAGAACAAGTATTATGACCGTGTTAGGCAAACCAAACGCAAATATTAAAACGTTTTCTAATCTAGAAGCCGCTATCAAAAACAACGAACGTCTATTATTTTCATATAATGCTCCTGGGCAAAAATTAGTTATAGATCAAATTCTTGAAAAATATGATTTAAATAAAAATATAGAGCTTGTAACCTACAAAGGGGCTACACAAATGTTACAAGAGCTGTCTGGATCACATGTTGATATTTCAGTAACACCTTTTAGCGTAGCTAAACCATTTATCGATGCTAATAAAATAACTTTATTGGCAATTGACAACGATACTAATATAGAAAAGTATACTACAACTTTATTACCAAAATACTATAATTCATGGACAAAGATAGATGGATTTGTTGTGGCCCTACCTAACGGAACTCCTACACCTATCATTGATACATGGTCGAATATCATGAGGGAATACCTATCTGATCCTACGGTATTAAAAGACTTTAAGCAAGATTACATGACACCTTTAACCTTTGGTAGAGCGTTTGCAGATCAAATGATAAAACTTTCTTTATTAAAAATAAAATAATCAATATAATAGGTAGCACTGGCGGAGACTTATAAACTCTGGAGACTGGTCAAATGGGCCGGAATGGTAGGGTTCGATTCCCTAACCTACTACCAATTATAGCGGTAAATAATGGATGCAAGACATATACGAATATATCAAGCGTCCTAAAACTGAACGTCAGACACATCTCGATCTAGACGATTATTGTGTAGAGCGTGGAGGGAACAGCACCTATAGCAAAGCGTTATTGGCAGAATATACAGGAACTACCATCCCAAGAGGGCATAAAATTCATGTATGTCATGCCTGCAATAATGCCAAATGCAGTAACGCTAAACATCTATATTGGGGAACAGCTCAAGAAAATAGAATGGATCGTGTGCGTTATGAGAATCGATCTACCATTGATGTATTTGAAGATAGATTTAGAAGAAGAAGGAGTGTATAGTGGCTAAAGCCAAAGAACAACGAAGTCATAACAAAGTAGAAAAAAAGACTAGACAAGGCGGTAATGTGCCTAAAACTAGTTCAATGAACAAGCATCAAAAACGCAGTTATAAAGCATATAGAGGGCAAGGCAAATAAACATAGCCTCAGTAGCGCAATGGTAGCGCAACTGATTTGTAATCAGTAGGTTGGGAGTTCGAGTCTCTCCTGGGGCACCAAAATTATGCGTAAACTGGTCAGTAATCCTCATCAAATTCATAACACAGTTCATACACACTCTTATTGGTTAGGAGCTTTTACCAGACAAGAGTGCGATCTGATTTGTGCAACATATGATCAAAAAAATCTATATGATGGGGTGACTGGGTTGAATAATGAACTAGACTACTCATATAGAAAAAGCCAAATAACTTTGGAAACTAAGAACGATTCAAACTTATGGATATTTGATAGGCTTTTTGATATTGGACAAAAAACAAATGAAGAATTCTTCCAATACGACCTATTAGGGTTTGAGTTTTTTCAATATACCGTGTATAATAATGCTGAGTATTACAATTATCATATCGATACTATGTTTAACGGATATGATGTTAATAAAGATACTAACCTATGTAGAAAACTAAGCGTCAGCATTTTATTGAACGATGCTAAAGAATTTGAAGGAGGTGAACTAGATATCTGCATCGGTAATCCAGACAGTGCCTTGAGTAATAAATTAGGCAAAGGTGATGCGATATTCTTCCCCTCCTACCTTTTACATAGAATAAGACCTGTAACCAGTGGTATACGAAAAAGTTTAGTAGTTTGGATTTTAGGACCAAAATGGAAATAATATGGACAAAGTAAAATTAAGCAGAGGCACCACAATTGATTTCGATACCTGTGTCAAAAATATGCAGGGCAATCGTTTTAATCTAGTTTTAGCCACAGCAGCTAGAGCGAGAGAAATTAGCAAACGTAATAAATCTTTAGGTAAAAAAGAACACGAATGCACGCCAGTTAGCGCACTACTGGATGTACAGACCAAATTAGTTGGAATAGATTATCTGCGAAAAGTAAAATAATTTAGAACTAGAACAGTGACAATTAGCTAAAACTATGCTCAAAGATTCTAATAAAGAGTCCAAAGATCAACTGGGGCAAAGCATATACCAAGGCGATTGTGTAGCGTTTTGTCATCAAAATCATCTTATAATAGGTATTGTCAAA
>Ga0214923_10002303_pt1 | contig 25575 bp, 15 predicted proteins | sample LL1510_MetaG_FD_177993 | JGI IMG/M metagenome (GOLD analysis project Ga0214923, IMG submission 177993) | Freshwater microbial communities from Lake Lanier, Atlanta, Georgia, United States - LL-1510 | ecosystem: Environmental > Aquatic > Freshwater > Lake | place: USA: Georgia | collected...
TGTTGAATCCAAATAGAGCCCATTTCTGGAATAATCTTGGGTAAATGATGACGACATAACTCAGTTCCCCATTGTCTCAAGAAATGACGAGATGATATATTCCAATAAGAATGAATTGTCTTCTTATCCATTTGTGTATCCACTTGAAATCCAAATATCTTAGCTATCTCCTTCAATGGTTGAGCAAAACTAAGTTCATCGTATCGGTATTCTTGTTTCAGTAGTCTGGCTAATGTAGTTTTACCAGAACCAATTGATCCACATATGCCTACCAATAATGGTGTTCTATCATCCACATTACCATTGTTCGTAATCAAATCTAATAACTTATCGAACCAGAAAAAAAATGAAGTAAAACATACTACTCCTACCAATGCCCACATCTTTTTATTTTAATATCATCATTGTTTTCATATCACATGCGAGTTAAACTCGGATTTTTCCCGGTTATAACAAACTAAATGAACGAAATAAAAGAAATGGCAACCTATTTTTATCACATTAACCATGATCAAGTGATTAGTGATGATTCACAATTCAACCGCAATAATTGGTTTCAGAACGCATCCATGAAACCAAGAGATGTTACAGTGTGCGAACAGATGAAACCAGATGAAGCTGCCATTTGGTATAACCTGAATCAAGGCAGAAATGTTCTTGTATCCGGTATTGCTGGATCTGGAAAAAGTCATTTGTTACAACGATTTATCAACAATGTCAAGACACAAACATCCTACAAAGTTCGAGTTACTGCTCCCACTGGCATTGCGGCTAATAATATCGGTGGAGAAACTATCTATAGAGCTCTTGGTTTAGGATTAGCTAATGAATCACCTGAAGTATTATGGACTAAAATTCAGAGGAAACTTAGAGTTAGAAGAGAATATAATGGAAGTATTATCGATTTTACTTTAGAGTTTCTAGAAGAAACTCAAATCCTTATCATTGATGAAATATCCATGTTAGTTCCACAACTCATAAACCTGTTGGATCTATTATTTCGACGAGTTCGTGGGAAACCATTAGAACCTTTTGGTGGATTAGCTATTGTCATGTTTGGAGATTTTCTACAATTAGGACCGATTCATGAAAATAAGAGCAAACCCTTTGCCTTTTGTGCTGAATCGTTTTTAAGCATGCGTTTAGGCCGAATTCATCTATGTCATAACTTTAGACAAGGTGACTCTAATCCATTTCTAGATATCCTAAACTCTATTCGGATTGGCGAATTAACTGATGCACAATTGAAAGTATTACAAACACGTCTTATTGCTAATGTGGGACCACCACCTATCAATTCAGTTCATCTATATTGTCGAAAAAATGATGTGGAAACCAAGAATAATCAATGTTTACAAAAACTCATTAACCAGACTAATCCTCTTCACCAATTTAAAGGTGAACCCATTATCAGAACAAGACCCTTTGTCATGTCGAAAGTCTCTCAGAAAGAGAAAAGTCTAGCCCAATCCAAGTTAACAGAGGAATTTCTTGAAGATTGCTTTGTTGTTAGACATGTCATCACTTGCATAGGTGCTATAATGATGATCAGATCTAATCACTATTTTGATCAAGGTTTATTTAATGGTTCAATAGTCAAGGTGGTGTTTATTGGTACTAAAACAGTCATGGTACCCAATACCAAACCACCCAGATATCAAGAAGTCGATGTGATTCAAGTGGAATGCTCCAAAGGCAGACTTCACGATATACAACGAATCACGTTTAGCAAAGTATTAACTTCTCACCTTGAAGTAGCTTTAGATCAATTTCCTCTATGCTTAGCTTGGGCTATGACCATACACAAATCACAAGGTCTAACCCTTGATTCAATCACTATCGATCTACGAAATGGCTTCAGTCCTGGACAAATGTACGTTGGTCTATCAAGAGTTAGATCACTTGAAGATATTTTTCTTATCGACTTCAAATATCACAGTCTCTTCATTGATAAAAAAGCTATCGAATTTGAAAATATTCCCAACCCATTCTTACAACATTTTATCAAACAAGAATCAATTCAGAATGAACCCATCAAACAAGAACCAATCAAACAAGAACCAACACCAATCAAACCAGGAAGTCTTCGCGATATACTACTGAGAATGAAGAAATAAAAACATTGTTTGTACAAAAAATAAGTAGTGTTGTTGTTTACTTGGTCATGTCCGAGTGGTTAAGGAGATGGGCTTAAGATCCATTGATGTTGAATCGCGCAAGTTCGATCCTTGCTGACCACATATAGATACTTTTTTTACGTTCTCAAAAACTAAATCAAATTAAAATAAAAAGATGACCTTAAAAGACGTAAAAGATGCCATGTTAACTAAAGGACCAGAACCTTTAACACCAGAAGCGAAAGATATTATTGAAGTTGGTGCTACTCAAGACACATTTGATCAAGTAAAACAACATGAAAAAGAATTAACTGCTTTATTGCAAAAAAATCGAGAAAACACTCAAATTGATCCATTATCATTACAAGTAGTGAATCGTGTATTAGGTCAACAACTTGGATTACCTCCGAGTGCAGCTGATGCATTGATTAACGAAGCTGTGAAAATAGGTAAAGATCCATTAACACAAAGCTTACAAGATGTCATGTCAAATGACAATAGTCCAAAAAAAGAAGAAGATAGTCGAAAGTTATTGAATCAATTTTTGAAAGATCATTGTAAATTTGAAACAGAGGGATTACCCAGTCGAGAATTAGAGAAACGTTGTAGATTTATTAGTTTATCTGAACGAAATGCTGAAAAAGCATTAAAACAAAGAGCAAAACATACCGCATGGGAGATTTTTAGTATTCCTATCAAGGATGATCAACATGGTGGATTGTGGTGTTTTTATATCTTTGATCTAGTGAAATATATTAGTCAATTCAATGATAATGAACCAATACCATTTCCAGGATATACTTTTATTGAGAAGAACTATCCATCCCATTTTGATCGCATGTCTGCCCATCTGAATGACGGATATCGAAAACATATCTATGAATGGGCTGAATCAGCCGACTTACTCAATCGAGAAATTAAAATGGGAAAACTAACTCCAGAACAAATCAACTATTATAGAGAATATGGTGATACGTTTAGTATTACTAGTGTACTACGTGGAGCCGCTGCAGAAGAAGATACTCATAGTATCCAAAGTCTTGTCATCAAAACCGCAGGTTCATGGGGATCTAGTGTCAAGAATGCATTATTATATTACACTGGTATTCGAAATCTCTTTGATTGGTTATTGAAGCATAGAGTGGTTGTCTCCATGATTAGAGCCTTTATGTGTTTTTTAAACATTGTATTCTTCATGGGAAGTAATTTACGGGGTCTGAACAACATGGAACTGATTCAATTCATGATTAATTACTTGATGGGTAATTTATTAACAAAACTATATAATGCAGTATATGGTGTCATTCAAGGACAGGCTAGTTCCATGACTCAACTCTTTACACAAATGTTTCGAAATAGTAATTCGGTATGGTTTACCAAACTTATTGATTATATGTTTCCTTTATTATCCTTTATATCTGGAATATCCTCTGTTATTGTTGAAGGAACTATAGACATGTATAATTATGTTGTAGGAAGTATTATGAATACATTCTATATGATGATGAGTGGAACCATTCTTTTTCAATATATTACCAAATCATACAATACAGTTCGATGGACTACCCTGGTAGGACTCACTGCTACCATGTTTACCAGTATATCATTATTCTTTTACAACTGGGGATCCTATTCTTTTAATGATATCAATCTAGGCACCATATCCTATGATTGGCAGACTGTTATTGCTGAATGGTTATGTAATGCTTTATCTTCCTGTTATACCTGGATAAAACGATTCATGATGAGAAAGGATGACAAGTATAATGACTTTATCAAAAAATCATATGATATATCTATTCAACATTTAAAACATGAATGTCAACGTTGGCAATACTTACATCAAGATGTGAATCAAGCTGCTAAAGTGATTAAATCTCGTCGTTATATTGAATCAAGTCCAATTCCAATTGAAAACGCTAGGTATGTTCAGGCCAGTCCCATTCGAATTGAAGATATATCTGAAAGAAATGTAAAAGAAAGTCCAGCTCGAATTGAAGATATATCTGAAAGTGAAATAAATCAAATAACTCCCTATAGGAAACATAAGAACAAGAAAGAAAGATTTGACGAATATTCTCAAGTAGCTCAAAGAAATAGATCATCTTATGAAAGGAACAGATCCGATCGAAAATATAATCATAGAAAGGTTTTCACTACTATGAATTATTATTTGAATGGAAGACCTATGCCATACGATATTGATAAAGGAACAGTAAATGTGTCTGATACATCAGCTTTGGGTGGAAGTATTGGTGCTATGGTTGGAGGTCCACAGGGGGCTATGATTGGTTCAGGTGTGACAGCAGTTGCTGCTGTGGTTCATAACAAATTTCAAAGAGATGCCAACATACAAGATCAAAGGTCTGGAAACTATTTAGAGTTAGCGGGTGATGCTTATGACCACTTGAATAAAACCTGGGCAGAGTATGCTCAATATAGGGATAATACATTAGAAGGAAAGGCAGAACGTAAAGCACAAAAGGACATGTGTAAACAAGTCAAGGAAATATTAGACAAGTTGGGAGAATACTTTGGTATGGTGAAATTAGTGGCTGATATTTATTTTAATTCCATGTTTTTATTTATACATTTTGGTAATCGAAAATCCATAGCCAGATTATTTGAAATGGCAAAAGTATTTGATGGAACTAAAATTGAGGGAAAAGAATCTTGGTATCAAGATACTGTAAAAGGTTCAAGTTGTATAACCCAATACTATCAAAACTTACAAACATCAGAAAATGATAGCACAAGTATAAATATACGAAGTATTCATGATCCTCATAAGAGAAAAGTTGTATCAGATCTTTCCAAGTCTATTCGAGAACAAGTAGCTACTGAAATGAAAGGAAGACCATTTGAAGATGCTGATAAAGTGTTGAAGAATGTCTTGTCAAAGACATTTTTCCAAGATTCAACTAAATCAGAATGGCAAAATGCTTATAAACCTAACAAACTATTAGAGATATTACATGAAAGTAATGCTGGTCAAAGTATATTATCTTCATGTCATCTTGTTGGAATGAAACTTCCAGACAAGTATGTTCCACTAGATATTAGTATACTTCAACCCATTACAGATATGGCTACCTTTCCTCAAACTATGCTTTCTAACCTATTACAAGCTGGAGATTACACTTATTGGCAAAAGATAAAAGAGATTGTGGTGAAAAATCGAAAGAGTGGTATGACTGGCTCCAAAACATCAATTGGATGGGCCGTTCGTGAGTATATACGAACTGAACTGGGAGAAGAAGATCGTAATCTAAAAATTGGTACTACTCGATACGATCATGATTCAAATATATATGATCATCCTGGATATTTCCAGTTACAAATCAATTCAGCAATAGATCAATTACGCTATTTTATTGGATTATAAATAGATATTTATTTATTTAAAACTTTACGCATTCTTCCTATGAATATTCGTTTCACTTCTTTTCTGTATTCCTCAGCTTCAGCTTTATGTTCAAGTCTATCTTCTATTATTTCTCGTATATCCTGTTCTAAATCTTTTGGTATGGCTTTAGTAGCTACACCATACTTGATAAACACCTTTTCAGGTAAAACCCATGATTGAATGCCTGCCTTGATTAAACGTTTACGAAAGCGTTCATCAGTCATCGTCAGGAACGGTAACATACTCCTCGTTATTCCTTGAGTCTGCTTTAGATCTGGATATTTTTTCTTGAATAATGTTATCCATGTATTTTTATTCACAATATCCACATGTGACCTAAAATAAGCAGTAAATACTTCATCAAACTTCTTTAATCTATCTTCTTCAGAGATACCCCATAAATGTACATCATCCTCAAATTTTTTAGTTACTTCAACAAAGATAGACTTTCGATCATCACTCCACCAATCCTGATGATTATAGACCATTCTCTTTACATCTTCAATAAGTCTTATCAGTAATCGACTTTGCATACCCTTTTTAATAAAACCATCCTTTTCCAATAGACGAAATTCTTTCACGGCTTGATCATATTCAGCTTGATTCACTTTATCTTTTAACATTTCAAGATGATCAGATAACGTCTTTTTAACCAATTCTGTATTTAGTTTACACCAGAAATAACTTGGCTTCATTTTATGTTTGACTAAACTAGTAAAAATACCATGCATAGCTTCTTCTGCAAAGTCTTGTTCATAGATATATTGTTGTAATCGTTGTAAAGAGGTATTAGTACTTCTTGTATTATGTTTATTCTGTCCTAACTTTTCAGTAAACTTTTGAGTTAGGTAATTACGGATCAATTGTTTGGTTACTATTTCCTGATCCTGTTGTTTGACAAATTCATTTCGTTGCGTATACAATTCTTGTAAAACTTGTCTATATAACCCAGCACCAATATTAATTCGGTTCATTAATTCATGAAATCCATCACTCACTTTCTTCATCAATCGTTGTGTATGTAGATTACCTTTCAATAATACACAAAGATCATAGGGAGAAAACAAATCAGTCTCCAACTTGTTTCGAAATGCCTCAATATAATCTTCCATAATCCCTTGTAAGCTTTTTGGACCTTTAATTAAATCCCAGTTCACCACTTCTTTTGATTTAGAAGATCTTGTTCTGGTATTTCTCTTTCTATCCTCTTGTTCCAAATACTCTGGTTCAGTCGTTAACAAATGAGCCACTTGCTTCATATGCGGTCTCAACCGATTATTATGAAATCGTATGCTCAAACGATATATATTCAAGGACCATCCATTATCAAATAAGTCTCTGTGCAAACCACAATAACGATTAGCTCTTCCCACAATCTGTGTCAACTCAGACTCTGAATTCACATCATCAAATAATATCATATTATTTGCTGGCAAATCTACCCCTTCTTTATAATGACGATCGATAATAACAATTTGGAAATATTCACCAAACTTATTTGATTGATGATTAAAGGTAGCAAGATCCTTATCCATAGTACTAATTCGAGTCTTTAATTCACTATCCACTTTGGCACCACTAAAAGAAGAACCACTTAAAATCAAAAATCGTCTTTTCTTTTCTGAAAAATCATCAAGTACCCATCTCTGCTTTGGATTACCATTCTTGGTCTTTTCATTGACTATATACATTCCTAACTCATAACCAAGTACCATCAAAGTACCAGCCACTGCTCGAACCGAACCCATATCATGACAATAAATTACAATCTTATTCTTACATTGTTCCAATATAGGTTGTAATTTCGTAGATTTTGGAGAACAATATGGCATCAACTTTCGAAACAACTCTCTATCAAACTTTTCCTTTTCAAACATTAAACTTGGATTATCAATTACCTCTGGTTCTTTCTCCACCACTTCTTCCTCTCTATCATTCTTCATCCTGTTCATCATCTCAAATTCAGCCAAATCTTCTTCTAATCCTTTATCATGTTTTGTTTTGGTATTCATCAATTTATGTTTTGCCATTTCAATCTGGCGTTCAACACCTTCCAATACATTTCGCATTATTGTTATATTACCTAATATATTACTAGCATCTTTACTTCTTGTACTATTATACATACTACCAGATCCATCTTGTAAATTTTCTATTTCACTACGTCGTTTCTGTTTAGGTTTCTTCTTTGGTTCCTCTTTTTCTGGTTCTGGTGGTTTCCAATCTTCATCGTTATCATCCTCATCATTATCAGAATCAGTTTTCTTCTTTTCATCCTTGGGTTCCTTCACTACCGTTATATTATCAATTAATTCAATAACCCATTGTTTATTCTTTTCTAATGCATCTAAATGTTCTGAAATCATTTGATGAGATGCTTCAAATTCCATAACTGATTCATTATAAGCTACATCAGCATCATTCTTGGCACCAAACTTACCTACCATTTTAATTACACTATTTCGATAAGCAGCCCAAGAACTAATATTTCGAATACTTTTGATCTTTTGCTGTAATTTTGTTTCAGGATTCATCAAAACATTCACCATTTCCTTTTCTTGGAAAAAGGTAGTAGTTACCATACAAATCGGTTTCCAAATTACTTTAGCAAAACGTGTCATATCACCTGTGATATTATATACACTTACTAACCCATATACTTTTGGCCAGAATTCATTGGCTGTATTATTAATATGTCTAGCATTAAATTTGGTAATGGTTGTCATATCATTTGTATCCAAATATTGTTGAATACTAATCGTATCATTCTTTTTACCCCAATTCAAAGCAACTGTCAATTTTTTATCATCGACATCAATATCCATATCATCCATATCGTTACTGATATCTTCATTATGAGTTTTGGATTTTTGATAATCGATAATAATTTGTTCAGTTGTTGACACTTTTAATTTTTTTACATCAGCTGCAGAAGAAAATAGTTTAGTAGCTAAATCCATTTCTTTATCCCTATTACACCTTCGAACACGAGTCCATTCTTCATGTAACTTACTCTCCTGCTTCTTATCCAATACCAATTCTTCTTCCCCATCGACTTTTTTAGAAGCATTTCTTAATTCCTCATACTTTTCAACACTAAAACAAGTCATCATGGGCAACAGACGTGGACTTGTATTATGAACTGATGATGGTTCTGATGAAGAAGATGAAGAAGAGGATGAAGATGAAAGATCAGGAATTTCTGGTTGTATCAAATTACACATGTAATAAAAGGATAAAACACTATAATAAATGGGTGTAGCTGTAAGAATTAAGCTTCGAACACTTTCATGACCGGATAGAGTATAACTTTTTTGAAATGCTCTATAGACCACACCCATATCTGCTAATTCATTCCATCGAATATCATGACTATTATTTTGAATAGGTAATTGTAAATGTATTTCATCAAATACCACAAGACATTTCTTTAAAGGATCAACAATATTATTATTATTATCATTCTTCTTTGATAACCAATCAAAATTACTAGTCATTAATCGATTACTAAACATTCGATAAGATGTGATATACCATGGATATGTGTTGGGATCAGTAAGTTTATCTAATTCTGCCTGAGCAATGTTGGGGTTATCATTCTGCAATACTGCTATCAAATATTTTCTGAAATGTGGATCATGACAAATCTGTGTATGGATATTCTTCAACATATTTAGTCGTAATGACGATTTCGTTACCCATAATAACTTGTATCCTTGTTGTTTAAATTTAGCACCTGAACGAATCGCTAAACATGTTTTACCAGAACCTACCGAATGAATAATGACTTTACCCTTTTCAAGATTGGAAGGACCAAACACTTCCTCCATCAATTTTTGTACAGGATCTCCATCTACCAAATATTGATTTTGCTTTGGTACCTCACATCGAGGTTGTAATAACACACCCTTCATAATGGTGATTGGATATTGCTTATTATAACGATTGTATAAAACTCTTTGGTATTTTGCTGGAGTTCTACAGAATAATACACTCTTTGTATAATTCGCTTGACTATACAATGATAAAACCTGCTTATGATTCAATTCATTACAAAAGTAATGATACTCTAAAAACTTTTGACATGCCTGAAACCATCCTTCACCTTTTTCCAAATCACCTTGACTATAAACTCGATATTGCCCAAGTATAGGTGTGCATCGTATATGATGTAATTCGGTACACAACTTTATTTCATCATTCGTTAACCAATAAACTCGAGCATCATCTTGAATTTGACAAGGTGTTCTCACTCCTCCAGCTAATAGTTCTTTCTTTACTTTCTTTTCACCAATAAGATTACTGGTATTCATCATATCAAACAAGGCACGGAATCGCTCAAACTCAAACTTACCTTTTGCGTAAGTATCATATGTGGTTTGATAAAGGTCAATCGATAAAATATTGGGAGCATTCAATTGACTCATTGTCAATGGAACAAACAAATCGTTTAATATCTTTCTATAATAATCAGAAAATGATAATAAAGATAAACATATCATTAACTTTTGTCCATCAAAGGATATGGTCCATGACTGATTGAATGAACCTCTTATATCATTCCCATCTCTACCTTTACTATAATAAGTCAACAACAATGCTTGCCACATATCCTCTAACGAATAGGGTAAGAATATCGTAGGGTGATTACGGGTGATATAAGGTAAATGAGGTTCCAATTGATTATATGATAATGGCGTATACAGTTTCTGTGTTGGTTTGGATGAATCCGGTTGGTTCGGTGAATCCAATTTCTTCGGTGAATCTGATTTACTCGATGTATTAGATTTCTTTGATGTATCAGATTTCTTTGATGTATCTGATTTATTTGATGAAGAAACATACCAATTTGGTTGACGAAATGTGGGAACAATCTTATAAGATGTATCCGGATTTGACTTTTTTATCAATTTACTCGAATCTGGCCAACCATAATCGATTAGCTCCCTTATCTTATGATTAACTACCTCTCCTGGAAAGAGTTTTCTGAATCGTTCTGAATCAGGTTCTCTAAGAGGCTCTCTCTTCTTTCGTGGTTTTTTATGAACAGGATCAATTGGTTCAAGTTCTTTCTCAATTGAAACAATTTGTTTTAATTTCTTCGATTTTCGTGGTTTTTTATGAACAGGATCAATTGGTTCAAGTTCTTTCTCAATTGAAACAATTTGTTTTAATTTCTTCGATTTTCGTGGTTTCTTCTGAATAGGATCAATTGATTCAAGTACTTTCGATTTTTTTGGTTTCTTCTCAATTGGATCAATTGGTTTCTTTTCGTTTTTGGGTAAGTTACGAGATGAAACCGAGTTGGAAAATGATACTTTTCTCGTCGAGTCATTTTCATTATCAGGTGATGCTTCTCTTTTCGAATTGGAAGAGGCTTCTCTTTTCGAGTCAGAAGAGGATATCTTTGATTCAGTTATATCTGGTGATGCTTCTCTTTTAGAATTAGAAGAGGCTTCTTTTTGAGAATTGAGTAGAGGTAGTGAAGGATTATGCTTTTTCATCCAGAGTTTGGCATACATGGAAGCTTTGGGAACATACCATGATAAACCATGATCAGTAAACTGTTTTTGAACTATATTATACAATGGTTTATAATTAGGAGTTCCATTTCTCTTATTTTTTTCATCAATATATTGGGCTTCCATAAACTGACCTTTCTTAAATTCAATTAAGGCATTCTTTAGTTGTAATTGGTCTTCAGGAAGTTCTTCTTCTTCATTTGTTTCTTCATCAGAAGCATCACTTTCTGAATATATAGGAGAATAAACTGGTGTTTCAATCCTAGATTGAAAAGGAACTGATGAATCATTACTGTTATTGCTATGATGATTATGACTATAATCAGATTCTGGGGTTTGTGATGATATACTAATGGGATGGTCAGGTGAACCAGATGCTTGTTGTATCTTCTTAGCTACTTTGGAAGGTAACTTATATTTATGTTTAGGAGATTCGACTTTTGGAGAAACGATTGGTTCTATAATTTTTGGTATTTCAACTTTGGGTGAAACAATCGGTTCTTTTACTCTTTTATTCACTTTATCTTGTTTTTTGAGCTCTGCATTTCTCTTTTTTCCCTCACGAATATTATCAGCACGTTCTTTCTTTCTCTGTTTACCCAATTCTGTTAGATTACCATTATCATCAACGAATCCCTTCTTCTTATCGTTTGCTAATCTAGTATCATTCCTTTTTTTTGTTATTTCTTCTCTTAGCTTTTTCTCTTCATCTGTTTCATTTGGTCTTTTCTTACTCATGAATTGAATGTTTTTTATTTACATCACCAAAAAAAAAGCAAATGTCAGATTCAACGTCAGGAAAAGGGGAACCACCCCAATTCGTCCAAAATATGTTTGCATTAGTCAACCAGAAATCAAGAGAAGACGAGTTCTTACAAACATTCTTTAATCAAACTTCCAGGGATGTTCAAGCAACAAAACAGGATCCCGCTTGGCAACAATTCTATTTTCTCATGAGTACTGTCATCGATCCGACAACCAATAAGTTAAACAGAGAAGTGTTAAAAGATATTGATGTACATCTTAACAAAATGATGATTTTTAGTCATCCACCCTTAATCACCATGGATGATCGTATTCAAATCATGAAATATATCCTCAGTAGATCACCACCAGTCAAGAAAATGGAAGAGAAGGTCGCTGTTATCGCACCAATATGGAGAGATTATGAAATTACTAGACACGAAAAGATAAAAAAAGGAGATATTATCCCCAAATGTCTGGCTGTTACATTAAGTGACACTTATGAAGGCATTCGATCAAGGAATGAAAGTAGTATGATGTCCAGACTCATTGATTATGATGAAGGTTCATTAATCAATAATCACAATGCACTCATCACTCAACTCGAAATATATCCCATTGAATTCCTAGACTCAAAAGAACATTTGAAAGAATTCTATAATAACAAGAGTAATGATAATGATGATAATGATCTTAGTCTAGAAAGCAAAGCTGATGGCTTCTTTTGTCTCAATGTTGAAGATTACTACAAACAAGTTGAAAAGTCTGTTGAAATGGTATTTCATAAACTGGGGAAACCCTTTATCAATATCAGTCAATTTCTAAACGATTTTGAAGGTGATAAAGACAAGGTCATGAACCTAAACATACCAAATCCTCTCTTCGATTGGGGTGTACGACTTAGGAATGAAAAGATTAAAAATAGAATTAAACGTAGCCTAAGTTGGTTAGATATCAAACGGGTCCATGTTTGGTGCAAGGTCTACACAAGTTATCGAAATAAACTAAATGATAAGGATCTTCGACGAATTGCCATGCCTTTCGATCATCAACTCTACCCACGAGAAATATTTGATCTGGAAGAAGGTTATTTCGCCTCATTACTTAAAAGTACTTATCAAATTGTATTCGAGCCTTGGGAAGATTGGGCAAACATGTTTAAAGAATATGTATCCTACTTTACTGATAAACTCAAGATCCTCTCAAGAAATCTATTATGTCCTATCATTTATATGTTTATATTAGGTTATTTAGCCTCTAACGGTACTAAAGATTTGATGGCTACGGTCATCAAGACCATGATCGGTAAGATTATATCTACCTTTTTGAATTGGTTATGGCGTATTATACTTGAAAAACTAGTCAAGTATATCACCGACACTTCAGCATTTAAGAGGTTTATGGGCTTTTTTCAAAAGTTCATTTCATGGATCTCCAATGATCCATTATGTAAATGGATTTGGAGTTATATTGATCCAGTGTTTCGAGTCATCGAATATGCCAGTTCTTCCTTATTGGTTCGCGTTCTACTATCCATCATGTTTATGCATTTATATCCAGCAGGATTTGGTGGATTTGTGTTATGGGTATTCAAACAACCTTGGGGTGATTTAAAAGACTTGTTTGTTTCCAAAAATTTTGATATGACTAAACATAGTATTGAAGATATGGCTGCTGATACATTAGTGGATGCTCCTAATTCATTATCCAATGGACTTGCCAAGCTAACTGGTAAAACTCCATCCACATCAACAGCGGTTCCCATTCGTGCTGATAAACTTGTCAATTTTGCTACGAATATCTGTAGTGGACTTCCAAAAAATCAAGACTTTTCAACTCAAGTGGTTGGTCTCGCTTCACTTCTTCATTCTACAAATGCCATTGAAATCTTTATCATTAAATTCATTGGTATTAAGAATAAATATATACGAGGATGTATTTCAAGGTGCTTAAACTATTTTAAGGAAGCAGTAGATATCTATGGAATTGTCATGGATATTTGGACCAATATTAGAGGTGTATATAACTTGGTTGAAAATCCTTCCATGGATATCCTTCATAATACCGAAAGTGAATCTCGTTGTATTCGTCAAATTGCTTCCTACCTAAGCCTGGGTACTAAAACTGTCAATGCAGCAGCCAATATGGGTGTAGGAGGAAGTTTATTGAAGAACTTTGCCACTCAAGATTGGGATAAGATGGAAAAATTAGCCAAACTTCAAACTGTCAAAGATAAACTGGAAGAACTCAAAAAGAAGAAATTAGATCTAGCAGAAAGTGACCCATTTGCAGAAGATATAATAGGTCCTAAGAAATTAGAGTTTGATCAAAGCTTACCACAAGAATACTATACTGATCTAGAAAAGTTGAAAGCTGATATTCATACATTGGAAAATACTGTCATGACTATAACTGGAAACCAAGATCCCAATTCTGATTATCAAGGATCAGTTTCCAAAATTGAAAATGCAATGGATCAATTCAACCTCAAGTATAAATTAAGAACAGAAGAAATCCGCGACACTGAATCTAAGATTCGATATGAAGATAAATTCTCTCATACAGTAGCCGATAATTTAATTCACTACATGCGTTATGGCAATTACAAGGCCAGTAAGGCTCTTGATGGAGCCTTTTACTCAACAATGGACAGTATATCCAGCCTTGGACAAATTTTCACTGGAGACCCCAATAAAGGTTCTTATTATACAGAAGCACAACTAAGAGAGGCTGATCAGGTCCATCAAGTTAATCAATATGGTAAGTTCCTCAAGAAAGAAGAAGAGAAAGAGTTGGCACGACAGCAAACACCAGAATATAAAGCTGAAAACTTACGTTGGGAAGCTGATCAACTCGAAAAGAGAGAACTTACCAAAGTGCAGAGAGACGCACAGAAGGCTACCAATGCATTACAATCCAAAGTATTAAATCCTGAACAACAAAGTCGAATAAGAGCCCAAAGTCATGCTGGTGATAAGTTAGCCAAAGCTATGATGATTGATAAAGCAAAACAAACATATCAAAACGAAACCAATCAAATCTTTGATGATTATAATAAGATACAGAATGATTTAGAAAAGGTAGGTGCTAACTTAGAACGAATCAAATTGGAAAAGGTAAAAATCCAGGATCAAGTGGAAGAGATGGCCAAAGGTGAATTAATAGCTTATCAAGAATTTAAGATACAAGCTGATAAAAAGATTAATTCTTTAAATCATCAAATCAATGAGGTAGTACAACAAAAAGATAATTTATTACATCAACTCAACTCGAAACAAAACGAACTAAGAAGGAGAGCTTCGTCTATTAATAACAATATTGATTCAGCAACAAATCAATTGAATTTTATTCAAGCCAATAGTGCTAAAACACAAGCTGAGATTGATGCAGCCGAGGCGCAAAGGATGAAAAATGAACAACTAGAAAGGGATCGAGAAGCCACTATTGCTCAACGAAAAGCTGATCTAGTCTCTGGTAATATATTTAACAGCATCTATGGTAGAATCAAACTTTATTATGGTGATCAAGCAGCAGAAACATATAAGGCAAATGGTTCTTTACCAGAAGCTAGGTTTTACAAACCCAAAGGAGTTCATCATGAACAATCTGAGGCTGTGTATGATGAAAAAGATAAAGAGACAGAACGACAAATTCGAGCTCAATTGGAGGCAGATGTGAATCGACTAAAAGCCTCCAAAGCAGATTTTGAAGCCCAAGCATTGGAAACCAATTCACGTATTTATAATCTTCAACATGATCGACGACAGGTTGACGATGACATTAGTCAGGCTGAAAAAGATAAACGAATAGCTCAAGCTCAGGCAAGACGAAAAGTGTCTGGATTAGATCGTGAAAAAGGACATGTGAATGCTCAAGTTGATGAAAAACATAGAGAGGTAAAGAGGAAACAAAGTAATGTCCGAAGAGCCAAGATAGATACAGCCAATGCCATTGATAATGAGTATGATAATAAAGGACAACAAATCCTCTCCAAAAAAGATAGAGTATTAAATGTAGACAATATGAGTAAATTGGAGGCAGGAGACATTCTTAAAGCTAATCAATTCTATACTGATCAATCTAAAAAACAACAACTCGAAATCAATCAAAGGCAAGAAGAAAAGGATAGACAACGACTTGCTGAAATTGATCGCATAGAGGCTGAAAAGCAAGCTAAACTAGCTGCTATTCAAAAGCGAATTGATGATAATAGAAGAGAGGCTGCTCGAATACAATTAGAAAATGATAAAAGAAAGGCGAGAGAAGCTGCTCAGGAGAGTAAAAAACGTGATGATGATTATCGCAAAGAAGTGATTCATGATACCTATATGAAGACTATTGAACGTGATCAAGCTATTAATAATAGTAGAGAAGATCAACTAGTTCAACAAAATCACAATGTAACCAAACCTGACTTTATTTTGAATCGAAAAGTATCAAGAACTCCTTCCACCAGAAGAGCTCAAATTGATTTAACCAATGCACTGAGAAATAGTGCTTTGGAAACATATGAGGAAGCAGAAGAGCGTGCTAAAATTAGTAAGTTAGAAAGAGAAAGACTCAAAGTCAAACAGAAATATGATGCTTCACTTCAAGAAGCTAAACAGTCTTTGGATGCAATGGAGACTGCAAATGGACGAAAAGCTAGAGAATTAGGTAATCAGCAATTAGATATCCAAGATCAGAAACGAAATGAACGTCGAAAACTGGAGAATGAAACTGCTATGAATAAGAAATGGTCAGATAGTGATGACATTAAACTTGAGCAACTTGAATCATTGGATGAGGAAAGAGTTGGTATTCGTGAGAAATACAAAGAAGACATGAAAGGGATTGGTATTAATGTACAAAGAGATCAAATTAATGAGAAATATGAGAAAGATGTTCTGAAAGCAAAACAATCAATGGCGAAATCATTTCTTACTGGAAGGGAAAAACAAAAGGAATTGAATAAACAATTATCTGAATTAGAATCAAAAAAGAATGCAGAGCTATCAAGGTTAAGTAAAGAACGTTTTTCAAAAGAACAGGAAATGGCTAAAATCAAGGCTGATGAAAAAGTTGAACTAGCAAAACTTGATAAACAAATTCAACAACATAGTTCAACTATTTCAGGGATGCATAGAGAACAATCCAAATTACAAAAGTTATCACAATGGACAAAAACACCATCAAAACAACAATCAACTCAACCAAACCGCGAGGAAAAGGATGCTATTACTGCGTTACAAAAAAGGGTATTGCAACCAAAAAAGAAGGATCTTCATGGGATAGAGAACCAAAAGAATCCGTTTCGTAATGTTAACATGATTGATATACTGAATTGAAAAAAGTTTCCGATCTACTTATATTTATGTTTTGAATAAATACTAGTTGAATTTATTATGGATTATACCTATTTTAATCATAGACGTGAGATTGAAAATATCATCTCAACCTATAATTTACAACATGGAACAAACATTTCTTGTGACGGAGTGGATGTATTAATTGCCATATCCAAGATAAAGACTTTTCAAGATACAAATCATCCCTATGTCCAAGTATATCGTTTATTACAACAACATCATCGACGTCATATTTTAAAACGTAAAAGGCTTAATGACCAGAATTCTAAAAAGAAGAAAGCACGTATAACTATTCAAGAAGAACTACGAGAGGTGATCAAACCATTTGATTTATTCTACGGACATGTATATTCTCCCAACTCTTCCTTTTATCTATTATTAGAGTTTCAATGTATAGAAGTTACAAATTCTATTTCTATTAAACTCGTACTTAGAAGAGTACTACCTGTCCCACTTCTTCAAAATGCCTTTGTCAAACAAACTTCACAACCATACGTTTACATCAATGATGTTATTTGGCAAGCCGTGAAAAAACGAATACCTCAAAATTGGCCCTTTCAACAATTCTCAATATCAGACAATGTTGATATTGACGATAAATATCAACATTTGATGATCAAACTTTCGAAACGAGAATCGATTACCATTCGATTACGAATAGCTGACTTTACTAAACCTATATTTGAAATCCCTTTTGAAACACCCATTGAACTTACTCATTATTCACTAACCCCATGGATCTTACTGGCTGAATCAATCAAGGATCATGCATTATTTGATATAAATGTTATTCGACATGTGATGGAATGTTATACACCAATTTATAATTAACCTTCTAACGTCCCGACTTTGTCGGAGACACCATGAATGGGTTCAGAGAACAGAAGGCCGCCCACCCTTTAGAATAAAGGGTTAAATTATCGTTTATTATTATTTCTCAATTTCTTATATTTTCGATAATATTCTTTAGCTTCAGCTGATTTTTCATCTAGTAATCGTTGCCACTCTTTATCCTTTCTTTGTCTCTCCTGATTCCATTCATCGAATGGTATCCTCAACGATTCTATGGTTTCCTTTTGTTGTTCAATTTCTTTATCTTTACTCTCTAATACGTCTTGAAAATTTTCGTGTAAATCACTCAATTCTTTCGCATGTCTTTTACGATACATTCTGAAAAACAGTATGGCTGAAGCGATAATGATCACGATTATCAATGAAAATATAATATAATAATATACCATTTTTCTTTTTTTTTCTTTGTAAATTAATAAAAAGTTCCGGAGTTGCCAATAACACACATGATCGATAGTAGAAAATGATGTGTGGTGATCATTTTGGAATGATTGGTGAATATCAAAATCGAGTGGTAGCTGTTGTATTCACATTAACGTCAATAAACAACGGAAAGTTACACCTAACCAATAAACAACTTGTGGATATTGGGTTTGGAAATGTTGGATCATGTGGTCCTTATATCGATTCCAATCAACCACATCAAATTACTATTCTTGATCCGGATCAAAGTCAAGCTAAAGTAATAACAACTCATATAACGGAACCCATTGAATGGTCATTCAGTCTTTGTCAAGTACATACGATTCCTACCCTATTATCAAATCCAGAAACCACACAACTTATTTGTACACCTTATCAAGCGTCTCAACATTTTCGATTGTCTCACTACCCACAAGACTTTACGCCACTATGGCTATTATGTCACAAAATGGAACAACATCCACTTTTGGATTTTAATGTTATGGCTCAATGCTTTGACCATTTATTTGAATTTGACTATACAAGATTATTTACTATTCCATCATAATAAAAAACTAAAATAAAAATAAATAAGAATGTCTACTCAGTGTTATGGTATGAATAATGATGGTGCGCGTTGTACATTGGAAAGAATTAGCAAATACGCTTTTTGTGAGCAACATCAAGACGGAAAAGTGTATACACCATTGATAGTGGATTTTCTTAATAAATCCAAAGAGTTTACCTCACTATATTCATTAGGTAAACCTTTGGGTGTACAAGGTGGAGTTGGTCAATTATTTAATGTGACCCATAACAAAACGCAAAAACCTGCAATATTAAAAGCAAAAGTTCAACAAAGAAATACTAAATATTCAGTTGATAATTTGAGACATGAATGTAAGATACTATCCTTCTTTTCAACACAACACTATCATGTTGTACAAATGATTGACTATTTCGATTTAGTGTTCATAGAAGATACAGATTCATTCCTCATCGGATATACTATGGAACCACTGTTATACGATCTGTATAGCTTAAGAAATATACCTTTTAATATAAAGGATGTATGTAGACAACTAATTGGAATGATGTCGCAGTTTCATGAATCTGGTTATATACATTGTGACTTATCTCCAGCTAATATTTGTATACGACAAACCAAACCTCTCGAATTGGTACTGATCGATTTTGGCTTTAGTTTTGAAGAGAACATGGATTTTAAAGGTTTTGGTGGTAACGTACATTGTTATAGCCTACAGCAAGAGACACGCAATATATTAAGTTATAGAGATGATATGGAATCTATTGGTTACGTTATTTGGCACATAGTGGAGGGAACTTTACCTTGGGGACATATACCCGATGATTTTGGAAATAAAGAACGAATTGAAATGAAACGAACCCTATCAAAAGCACCACGTCGTATTGTCAAATACATTCAAGCATGTCGTAAAACACCACTTCATCAAAAGCCTAATTATTCGCACTTGTTATCAATTCTGGGGATTCGGAAACATGATATTAAGAGTGACTATATTACTCCACAATCCAAATTTATTGATTATAGTAAAGTGGAACTAACTGAATTCAATGGAATAAAAGGTAACAAAAAAAATATAGATATTCTTAATGATAATGATTTACAAACCAGGCGAGATCTGTCTCTATTCATGAGTAAACATGACATGTTTGGAAAAGATGGAAATAAAAAACTACAAGACTCTCTTGTCAAAATGGGAATCCCAGAAAGCGATGCGAAAGCCTTTGTTCGCTTTTACAACTTATATTAACCTTTTGTTCTGAGAAAGCCCGAAAAGGTTTGTTTCAAACGGGGTTAAATGATAATGTGTTTTACTTTCTATACTAAATTGATGGAAATACTTTTGTAAAATGAGTATCATTTGTGACAATCCAATAGAAACATTTGCGATTAGTTTATTCGCAGTAACACACTTGTGTTATTTTATGACATTTCGATATGAATACTATATGAATTTAAATTATTTCTTATTAGTAGAGTTTAATAATATTTGTTTATTTGTATGGACTTATTGGAGTGGTTATCCTATCGAAGATACATCTTTCCAACCTCATTATATGTTATTGTTATTATTTTGGGCAGATTTTTGGATTTACATTAGTCATCGTCTCTTTCATTCTCGTTTATTATATAAATACATTCATTCCATTCATCATCAACGAACCTATCCACAACCTTATGATTCATTCTATTGTCATCCAGTCGAAAACTTTTTCCAAAATTGGTGTATCATTGGTATTCCCATTTTTATCTGGCCTCTATCCAAACTTACTATTGCTATTATGGGAACCTTATTTATCTTAAATTCATTAGTGGCCCATGAATCCAGATCCAATGGCTTTCATATCGTTCATCACAAGTACTACCATTTGAACTATGGAGCCGGTTTCCATATTATGGACAAACTATTTCGTACCTATGTTGATGAGGTTGATTAAAAACATGAAAGGTCACGTCCTTTTGATGATGAGGTATCAAAAGGGTTAAAAACCCTGTCTGTTCAAAAAAGAAATACAAAAGGTTTGGAAACACAACCTATTTTATTCCTTGTCTTTTACATAACACAAAATAAAAACAAAATTTTTATGCAATAAAATGCATTGGGGTCAGGTTTTTTGGTATTTCTTACATTCTTCTGGTTATGTCTATAAGTTACAATATAAAACACCTACTGAAGAAGAAAAAACACCACAAAATAGAGAATTTACTGAAGATGAAAAATATTATATTGAACAATTCTTTCGGGTTTGGTGTAATTATGTATGGTGTCCCAAATGTGAACAACCCTGTAAAGCTTATGTAGAGGAACATGCTCCTGAAATTACTTCATGGACTAATACTTCAGCTTTGTGGGATTTCGCCTTGGAATTTCACAATCATGTTAATGCCAAGACGAATAAACCAACACTTTCGAGTAAAGACGCTGAGGATCAACTTGTAACCAAACTAAGAAGATTTGTTGGTCCTATGGACTTGACCAAGGTCTCATGGTTTTATGAAGATTATACTCATACTGTCACTATGATGGTAATGCGATTCCAAGCTGATTATGAAAACACTCAACAACAAATTAATAGATTAAGTGCATTGAATCCATCTGAAGATGATTATGCTAATAATCAAAACTTGATAAAAATGCTTGAAGAAGAAAAGAAACAACACATTGCTCGAATCAAAATATTAATGAGAAGTATAGCCTATATGCTACCATTTCAATTTACAAGAGTACCTGAAGATGGAGTAGAGGAAACCTTACGAGATATATGGTTACGAAAAATCACTTCATGGGATTGGGAAACACTTACCAATCCCAAAATCTGTCTTCAACATTTAGGTCAACTATATCAATCACTATATCCTGTACATATTGAGATAAAAGAGAAATGGGGTATGTATATGAATCGAGAATTCAATCATCAAAAGTTGGCTAATGAATTAACAAAACTTAAAGAATCCAAACCAGAAACAACAACCAATGAACCCAAACCAGAAACAACAATCGAAGAATCAAAGCGAGAATCGAAAAATAATGATACTACTTCATCTTTCAAAACACCAGATCATTGGTATGTGATTATTTTCGTTATGTTCATCATTCAAATCATGTTAGTCGTACTACTTTGCAGAAACTCTTATAGACATATCCCTACTTTCACCCATACCCGGGGAACAGAAACTACTGTAGATCAACATATTCATAAATAAAAAGAAATTCTTTTTTTTTCTGGTAAGAAAAGAAAAAACATAAATGTCATCATTAACTATTAGTTCCAAGGCTCATCAATGGGCACATTTAGCAGTCATTCTATTTCATGTCATTATGGCATCCGCTTGGTTATTCTGTAATTGGTTTCTTGAAAATGAAAAAAGTAGTAGTCATCATCATGCAATTTATATCCTAAGTTATGTATTAGCAGGATTACTTTTAGCTATATCTTTATTAGCTATCACTCCCATTGTTAAGAAATGGAATACTCATACAGTCATAACTCCAGATCCAAATCCAAAACGTACACCAAGTCCTCCTGAGACTGATTCTGATTCTGAGGATGAAGTGGAAGAAGAAGAGGAAGATGATATGTAAATATAATAAATTTATAATTTTTGTTTTATTAGGTTAACATGTGTATTAAAACTTGTAGAAGGTTTATGATCTTTAGGTATTGATGATAATAGAATAGTAGCCATATCACGACCAATTTTTTCCTTAATATTGGTGACAAGGATTCGTAATAGTAATCTTGACCACAATTCTTCTTGAAAAGAAACAATTGGAGGATTATGAGTTACAAGTACCGTAATTAAATCCATAAATTGTTCAATCACAGCAATATCCAAACTCATGGAATTGAGCACTTGGACGTTCATGATATGTAAGTAGAGTAATGATTTGATCATTTTAAATTGAATCAAGAGTCGATGATTTCCTTCAGTGACCTCATAACAAGCAAAATTGGTGGATTTAAGTATCATATAACAAAACTCATCGTCCTTTGAAAAAATAATAGCTCGACCAAATTTGACATCACACATGACTTGAAGAAAGTCTGGTTTAAACTCTAATAGTTCTTGTATGATTTGCTTCAATTGAACATGTCGACTTTGGGTAATAAGTATCAATGTATCCAAATTCCAATAACACGAATCATTCGTCATCTTTTTGATCAAACTTATGGCATGTATATCACCACGTTTTACAGCACAATTCCAATCTTGAATACTTGGAAGTGTTCGAGGCCATAACTCATGTATCCAATCACGTAAACGAATATCCACATTGGAATGAAATGATGCATTCACTAAGGTTGGACCAAATCCTTCCAAATATCGTAATGTTTGAATCAATTCTATACAAAAGTCAACATAATTCCCCAAATATTTCAATGTCAGCATAATAGTCATTTCATTGGGATACACAGACTTGTCTCTCGTATCCCATAATAGCTTCCATACATCCAATGTTCTCCAATGATCATGCATATCTTCTAATAATTGATTCCATCGATCAATGGAATCCACATGAAAGAAACGGGGTATTACATATTGCCAATGTTGCAAAGTTAAGGATTGATATGCAAGATGATCTAAAAGTTCTTTTGGTTTTTTCAAAGAGAGTACCGTCAGCCATTGATGATGGTAAAATTCAGGCAGTTCATGAGGTTTGTGATACGTAAAACAAGTATCAATATACAAATGAGCGACACGAGGTTTAAAATGAGTAAATACTAAATAAACAACCCAATGACATGCTTGGTCAATCGCTTTCTGAAGAAAAACCAGCATATTCCTTGGAGGTATATGTTGATGACATAAATAATATGCCAAACCAGACGATTTTAAATCTAATACTTCTAACCATTGATCATAAGATGATAATACACGATGATGTTGTAAAATGTCTGGCATACAATCACGATTGTATAAATAAGTCAAGTCAATTGACCTACTCACTCCATAGAATCCCATTAAATCCTTCCATATTCTAGAATAATCTAATAATTCATTAAAATGCTTTGATGTTAATTGTTTCTCATCAGTCTGATCCATTTTGTTATCAAAGGGTAAAAAAGGAGCTTGGAAATAATGTGTCCATACCGGACTATGTTTCGGAAGATATTCCTCCTCTTTCTGTTGTTGTTGTTGTTGTTGGTTTATGATAGGGTATGGTTGTTGATCCATATCCATGATAAATTGATATTCTATAAACTAGAATAATCAAAATTATGGCGATACTAACCACAAAAAACACCCAACAATAAAAGAGGCGTTGTTTTTCTTCATAACTTGAGTAATCAAATCTACACATATCAAAACCCGTGTTTATATTCTCATTATTTGGTGGTACTGCTCTTACATTCATATAATATGGTGGTTTTTGTTGTTGTTGTTGTTGTTGTTGTACATGATGTTGTACATGATGTTGATTTTTCATATACCATTTTCCATGTTGTTTTTCCCATTCTTGATCTCGATGATCTAACCAAGCCAAATAACGAATTATCTCTCCCTTTCGTATTACAGTTTTCATCTTCCGAGTGAGTAAAGGTATCGATGGGTTATTATTAGTGTCAAAATTATCATACAAACCATAAACCATAGACATTACGTCTCTGCTTTTTCTTACTATTTCGTTTTTAACTCTAGATAAAAAAAATATGTATCACTTGACCGAAACCGAAAAAAAGAATAGAGCTAATTTTCAACTCATGAACTATATCGAACATCATAGACATCAAGTTCTGGGAACAGTACATACTCATCCACCTCTTCCAGTGTTACGTCGATGTGTAAATTTACCCTATCGTATTCTTGTGATTATTCACATGCAACGAGTTATGAAAGCCATGCGAAAAAACCCACCAAGTTTTTGGGTTTTAACATTCGCTCTCATGTCATTACGCAAAGAATATTCCATACCACCCCCGTTAAAATCTCTCAAACATGTAAAACATTTATTCTATCAATGGCTATTGCATAAATGGCTTCTAATGCATCCTACTGAATACTCAAAAGCCAATCATGATTTCTTACAATCAACCATTGATACTGTGGAACAAGAATTAATTGAAATCATTCATCTATCCAATTTATAAATCATTTTGTGTTTTCACATCTGATTATAATTGAAGAAAAAGACAAACCAATAAAAATGGATTATCAAACTATTGGTTCAATTCTAACTCACCTCGGTTCATTCACTCTGGGTGTTGGTGTAACCACTTATATTATTGGACGTTGTTTCGTAATGTATTGGAAACCACAATTACATAATAATTGTTGTCCGATTAAAGAAGAAGAAGATGAACATTTTTAACCTTCTGTAGACACCATAAATGGGTTATCTAGGTTTGATGAAATCAAAAGAGAAGTTGTTTTTTTTTCACAAAAGAAGGCCCCATCCGTTGATCGTATATCCCTAGAATGTTCAATGGAACGGGTTAAGAAAGGATTACTTCCAAGATGTCCATTTATATTGATGATTTAAAAAGACTACTCCCAGTGTAAAGTTATCATGTTGTATTTTCATAGCTCTTTCATTCATTAAACAATGTGTTGTTTCTGTACTCTTGGTATTTTTACATGCACCTTTTTGTAGCCAAATTCTAATCTCTTCTGGTATGACTTCATCCCATATTCC
>Ga0214923_10002305_pt1 | contig 25565 bp, 7 predicted proteins | sample LL1510_MetaG_FD_177993 | JGI IMG/M metagenome (GOLD analysis project Ga0214923, IMG submission 177993) | Freshwater microbial communities from Lake Lanier, Atlanta, Georgia, United States - LL-1510 | ecosystem: Environmental > Aquatic > Freshwater > Lake | place: USA: Georgia | collected 2015-10-15
GGTTTGACCAGCAATACCCTGAGGTCCAGTTGCACCTGTTGGGCCAGTAAAACCAATATCACCCTGGATACCTTGTGTGCCGGTAGGACCAATTGGGCCAGTTGCTCCAGTTGAGCCAGTAAAACCAATATCACCCTTGATACCTTGTGTGCCGGTAGGACCAATTGGACCAGTTGCTCCAGTTGAGCCAGTAAAACCAATATCACCCTGTATACCTTGTGTGCCGGTAGGTCCTATTGGGCCAGTTGCACCTGTATTTGTAGCAGAACCAGGTATACCTGCAGCACCTGTAGGCCCCTGTGGTCCCGTTGTACCACTAATACCAGACGCGCCAGTTGGGCCTGTTACGCCAGTTGAACCACTTATACCTGTCGCGCCTGTTGAGCCTTGAGGACCTGTCGCGCCTCTAGCACCTGTTGATCCACTTACACCAGCTGGTCCTGTCGGTCCATCTCTACCTATATAACCTGCAGCACCTGTAGGACCAGTTGGGCCATCCCTGCCTATATAACCTGCAGCACCTGTAGGACCAGTTGGGCCATCTCTGCCAATATAACCTGCAGCACCTGTAGGTCCAGTTGGGCCATCTCTGCCAATATAACCTGCACCTGTAGGGCCCTGAGGACCAGTAGGTCCTGTTGTTCCATTACCGAAAGCACCGGATGATCCAGTTGGTCCATAATACTTTTCAGCAACTACATACTGAAATTGTACATTTGCAGGAAGAATTGTACTCTCAGTAATACCAGAAGTTTGTACACGAAAATTAGCTAAATCATAATCCATAGATGGCTGTACGATAGCTAATGGTGCTATTACGGTGGGAGGATTCACAGGATTAGAAGAATATGTACTTGGAAGCAAAGAATTCAATCTAGACAATGGATTGAAATTGTTGTTGTTATAACCACTCATATTTCTATTTCTAATATATCTTCAAGACATTTTTTCAATTTTTGTTTAAAAATCAACATTTTAAACATTTACTTTTTTTGAACATCTTTTTATTCACAACACACATTCACAACTTGATCAAAAAATCCTGTATTTGCTTGGTGCAAAGTCATCAATACCAACTTATTCGGATTCTTCTCACGTATAAAATCAACAATCTTTTCGACTGCTTCCGCATGAATCGATGACAAACACTCATCTAACATCATGAATTCATTATTAGAATATCTGTTGAAACATAAGAACAAAGCCAACACACAACGATCATATTCACCACCACTCAAAGAATCCATAGGTATTTCATGACCACCTCTAATGACTTTCGCTTCTAAAGTAGGCCTTTGATCACCTTTGGCTGCTGTTGATGTATGACTATTCGATTCTTTCGTGGTAATTAATTCCAACTTCATGTCTTCTTCAAAAAAAGCATCTACATATTCATCTAATAACAAATTAATGGCTTGCACAACAGAATGTAAACAATTCGATTCTTCTGCATCCATAATCGTCATAAACCGAATCGCAACTTGAAATGAACGTTTTGCAACTTCTTCTTCTGCTTGTAAATGGTTCACACGTTCCGTATGTTTTATCCATCGTTCATATGCTTGTAAATGATACAAATACGTATCAATTTGTTCTTGACGTTTTCGATATCGTTCTAGCTTGCTTTCTAACTGTACAATATCGTGTTTCATGATCGTAATTTGTTCGTCTGGTGATTGCAACTTGAGTAACTGTTGCATTTTCTGTTGTAAATGTTCAATCGTTTGCTTGATTTTTTGGGTTTGTTGTATAATTTGTGCTTGACGTTCTTGTTCTTGTTGAGCAAGTGTTAAATTGGTTTTGCATGCTTGTAATTCTTCTTCTACTTCTTGTTGTTGTGATGAAAGACGTTGCGTATTATTTGACCAACTGATATTCGCCTTCTGTTCATACAATTTGATTTTCTGTTGTACGTTTTGTTGTAGTTGTTGTACTTGTTTTTGTTTTTCAACATAGGCAAATTGTAACTCAGGTTTCTGTAATGTTTGTAATTGTCGTTGATATCCTTGTATTTGTGTTTGCGAATCCAGCATTTTCACAAACTGTTGTTCATGTTGTTGTATTTTCTCCTGTGTAGGTAATTCCGAATGATGCTGATATGGTGTTAACTTGTGAATACATGCTTTGCTTCTATCAATGATCATAACATATTTATTCAACTCAGCTTGCAGTTGTGTTTTGCTTAATATACCGGTAGCAATATCGGTTTGCAATTGTTTCATTTGTTCTTGTAATTCCTGTTGATCTTTCTTCAATGTGGTAATGTCACGTTTCATTAAACAATTGTTTTTAACAACTAACGAAGAAGAACAAGATGGACATTTTAACGGATGTCCTTTCAAATCGTCTTCAATACGTTTCAGTTTTTGTTGAATTTGTGATACATCAACCGTATGTTTTTGTATAGTTTGTTCTATCTGATCAAGGTCGTTTTGTTTGGTTTGTTGCAATTGCAATGTTTTTGTGTTTGTCTGTTGTAATGATTCATATATTTGTGCTGTACTTGTGGCTTGTTTTTGGGATGGAAACGATTTAAAAATATCAAGTAACAGTAAACCCAATTGTTTTTGTGTTTCAATATTTGCTTTGAATGCTTTCATCTCTTCTTGTGAATAGACAGAAACAGTTTGAATTTGTTGTTCTAACTCTGCTTTTTTACGTGAATATTCTTGTGTTGCAAGTTGTAATAATGAAGTTGATTCTTTTGTTGTTTTGTCAATTTCTTGATATAGTAAAATCACTTGATGTTGTAAAGTCAAGATATCAATGGAGGTTTCTAATTGTTGCGTATTCACTGTTTGAAACTTGGATATTTCTAACTCATATTCTTTGCACATGGTTTGATTTTGTTCTAAGTAAATCTTGCACTTATTAATCTCTAGCTGTTGTTTAGTATATTCTTTCTGTTGTTGATACAATTCTTCCAATTGCACTTTCAATGTTTGTAAACGTTTTTCAACTGCTTGTTTATGTTGTTTTTCTTTGTCAATACGTTCTGTCGTTGTTTTACACGAGTGTAACTTCAAGGGAAAAACCGGTTTAGGAACTTCGGTTTCTAAATGTTGAATGGCCATCAATTGATTGGAAATACCGTTCAAATGCATCTTACGTAAACGTATTTCATTCTTGACTTTGTCCCTTGTTTGTTCTACAGGAAAGTGTTGTGCAATCAGTTGTTGTAAAAACTCTTTACGATCCTCACGTTTACAGGTCAAAAACGTGTCCAACCCTTTTTGTGACAAATAGTTGGTAATTGTAAAATGAGTACCAAACACAGAGTTGATTCTTGCTTGTGCAGGATCATCTTGTAACTTGAGCTCGACTTTTCCATCTTCATCAAGAACTTCTAAATACAAATGATTTGGACCTTTTGTACGTTTAATACGTAAGTTTTTATACTCGAATCGTACCACTAATTTTGTTTCATTGAATGTTAATACACGCGGTTCTTTACCATATAACGCAAACGAAATGGCTTTAAACACAGATGTTTTGCCAGAACCTGATTCTCCCTGTACAAGAATCACACCTCCTTCATCGTCAAACGTAAACGTACGAGGATCTTTATAACATCGAAAATTTTCAACTTGGATTTTCATACTTGAATGTAAGTTGATGAAAAAGTATATATGTATATAAATACATAGACTTGCAAAAGTTTAAATCATGATTTTATTAACAAAAAGATGCATACACTCAAAGTCAAACAAACGTTACATTTCATCACACATGTTAGCTTGATATTTATTGATCGTTTCAAGATCTTCTTTGGAAATAGTGGTACTAGACGCCTTGGAAACAGCTTTGTGTGATGCCATCAATCGTAGTATTTTATTCTTGATAAATTCTTGTGTTGCTTCAACAGATGCATCATGAACAAACGGACCAATCCGGTATTTCAATAAAATATCATACATGCATTTGAGATAGTCAACGTGAGTTGAAAGTAACGTCAATGTAGGTTGTGGATTCTTGAGTTGTAAAAAATACGAGGAACGAAAGAATATTTCAAAGGGAAAGTTCAATATATAATACACGATTTTACAAGGATAATAGTATTCTAAAATATTGAACAACATCATCAAGCTAACTTTTGACCATGAAATAGTGTCATCATCTAATATGTAAAATGTGTGGATCAATTCATCGTACTTGGAAACATCTTCTTCTAACGAAAAAGTGTCACCTACAAGATACACCAACTTCTCATACTCTTCAGACACTTCACGTATGACATCTATAAAATCATTAACACCTACATACTGTAACTTGATGTATAATTGAACGATAGTATGAGCTATAGATTGTTGTTGTGAAACTATCTCTTCAGGTTGTGAAAGAAACGCTTTGTACGTTAACGACTCTTGCAACCTGACATCCATGTTCGATAAACCATATTTTTTTACATTCTTGGTTGTACTGCTCTTAAAAGAGTTGGTGTGTTTGCTGGAAGGTTTAGTACAGTTCTGTTCAAAAGACGATGTACAAACGGAAGTCATCTATAATGAAATAATCCAATAAAATGAACACAATTGTACAAATGCAAAAAACAACAAATATTTTGATTTTTTGTTGATCTTAATAATAATCCATCATTTGTTAAAAAAGATATGTCCATGAACAATACGGAATCAAATGATACCACGATAACCGATCAACTATTGCCTTCTACCGTCGACAACATCAGTCACTTATCCAATACAAATGAACTAAGAACCTCTTTTGAAACCTTGTTAGATTTGATGATACACACCGATCTAACACCTGCTAAACGAGAAGAAATCATACGTATCTGGTACTTTATCTCCATTCTTTTGAACAAGAACCAAACCATCCAATCGTACGAAGCCTTACGTGAATATTTGCAAAAAAGATTTCATCATTCACAACTGGTTCAAAACATCATACACTATTTACAACAACCTGTTTTTGAAGAAGATGATGAGATGGTAAAATACGTTGGTGGTATTTTGGCATTGGCACAAGAACAATCAAAAGAAGAAGCAAGAACCTATCATGCTGAAAAAAGTATGATCAAACAAACACCTACAGCTGGCATTGACTTTGGTATGTCCGTTGGAAGAATTCGTCAACGTGAATTACCTGACGAAGATCAACAATACATAAGAAGACAAAAGAAGCAAAAAGTAAAGCAACCTGCTTCGATCAAAACAACACGTATTGTACCTTCATCCACTCTTGGTGCACAAGGACAATTACGTTATCCAAGTTCATTATACGGATGTGGTGTACAGGATGCGTTCAAATGTGCAGGGCCAAATCCAAACGTCAAACCATTACGTACCTATCAAAAACGTATTCTTGACATCTTGTGTGTACAAGATGCGGTGATTGCAGCTCATCCAACAGGTTCAGGTAAATCTATCACAGCTATGAGTGTGATTGTTTGTTGGTTACACGCAAATCCATCCTTTCATGCTGTGTACATAGGTCCAAAGTCCGTCAAATCACAATTTCACACCGTATTGGATCAATATCAATTAACAAATGACGAACGCAAACATATTAAACGACATTTTGAACTGTACAATCCAGATGAATTTTTACGTATTGTCAAGTCCACCAAAGATTTATGTGAAAACATTTTGTTAGTGATCGATGAAGCGCATTTATATCGTACTCAAATCATGGTTGAAAACATGTATATACAAAAAGGTTTACATGTTGCAAATATGCTAGAATGTTCCAAGTACGCATCCAAGTTGTTGATTTTAACAGCGACACCCATCGTCAACTCAAAATATGATTTGAACTCTTTGATCAACATAGCGTCAGGAACAAATATGGGGTTTGCATCTTTGTTAAACGTTTTAATGAATATAACAAGGTCTGACAATATTCAAGTCAATCTTCGTTTAGATCATGTCATGCAACAGATTGAACTTACAGATTTAGGTAAACACATCGACTTACCCGATTTGGAATCGGAAGATGATACACAATTGTATGAAACTAAACTTCACAATTTCATCTTAACATTATCTTGTTTATTTTCCTTTTTGACATACGACGAAATCAAACGATTAAACAGTTCTAAACCTGATTTTATTGAACACTTTAATGTGTTTGAAATTGATGGAACTCACACACATGCAGACGAGAAAATGTATGCATCCTCTATTCGTCAATATTTATCGTCTACTGAAAATTTAATTCATGTTGCTGGTTCGTTGATTCAAGATGTGTTGCAAAAACGTTTGTTGTCACAAAAAATGAGTCAAGCAGCTCGTGGACAACTCGATTCCTCTGAGAACCTTTGGACAAGTGAATTAACGGAACAAGAACAACAAGACATCGATGAACAAATCAATCGTAAGTCCGTCAAGTCCTTTTTGTGTTTTTACAACGTCCCAAGACGATTGATGTTATCCGAACAACCAAACCTTTTACCTGAACAACAACTTGCTGCTCAAGAAGACGAAAAACAAGAAGAACAACGTATTTACAAGCAAGCAACTCAGTTCAACAATCCTAAAATGCGTTCTATTATCACAACCATCAAAGACTTTGATACCAATTATCCAGAATATAAACATCAAGTTAAAAAGTTCGTTGTATTTTCAGAGTTTTTAGATTTAGGTTTAGACAAAATTGAACAGAAACTTAAAGAACAACTTGTAGGTAACAAACTGATTTTACGTATTGATGGTACAATCACAGATCCAGATGAACGTCTAACAATTGTCAATAAGTTCAACAAAGAAAACCAACAATATGATTTTGTTATCTTGTTGATTTCACGTGCTGCATCTGAAGGTATTGACCTCAAACGTGCACATGGTATTTTTCTGTTAGAACCGTTGTGGAACAAAGCAGCAGAAGAACAAATTAAAGGTCGTGTCATTCGTTTAGGTTCACATGAAGGTGTCAATGATGCTATGGTTCATGTCTACCATATTCTCAGTTTATACAAGAAAGAAATACAACTTGTCAAGAAAGTGCAACATGCATATTTACGATACAAGTACTTTAATGTATTACGTTCCAACAAAGATGTGTTTGTAGATGGTATAAAGATAGAGGAAGATGAACAAGATGATACTACCATGGATATGGACGACGAAGACGAGTATAAAGATCCACAAGAAACATACAAACTAGGTAAACTTGCTGCTTTCAAAGACTGGCAATATGCGTTACAAGAAGCCTTAAATTTGTATACAATAGAGAGTGAAACAAATCAAATCCACCAAGACAATCAAGTTGCCAAAGTATCATCCATCGATTTCTTCTTGTTCATAAGAGCAGCTGTCAAACAATTTTACTTGGAAAAAATATATCAATTAATCGAGATGTTGTCCTTTGAACGTGTTGCAATGCAAGGACTTATTACATCTGTACCTCAAGTCAAATTGTCGTCAAACACAAAATCAATTCCACCTATTGTCAAACGTACGTTGCAAGCTGCAACAAATGAAGACAACCCAAATTTACGATGTGAACAAATCAATCGTGCATTGGCCATGTTCGGAGGCTATCATCCAGTTGATCAACGTTCAGATCAATCCGTATATACAAGTCAAGTCAACACAATCAAGGATGAAATCAATAAGAGTCAACTTGCTGATAAGCAAGAAATAAGTGAGTTGTTAGATGCAATCCAAAATTTAGATATCAATGAATGTACCATACCAAGATCATGGATACCAACAGAAACATCAGTTTCCAATGAATCGTTTGCCACTCGTTCTCATGACATCCATCAAATCAACCAAAAGATCAAAGAACAATTTCAACGTGAAAATAAACCAGCAGAATCCAATGCATTCTTTCAACGTAGAGATCATGGCTATTATCATTATACCATTGAACAATTACAAGACATTTTGCAAGAACCGAATGAAGAACAAAAAATTAAAACCTTGATGAATGAAGAAAAGAAATCCTACTATTCCGAACAAGTACACCTTCAAGATATCAAAGCAGACATTCAAAATCCTGGTATAAGTATGAGTTCTATCATGGGTAAATACTCCAAGAAAGATAAACAAGTGATTGGATTAGTTACATCATTGATCGATGAATTTGAAGATGAACTTGCTGAACAACCTTTGTCAGTCTCCAAGAATATCGACCGTGTAAATAAACACATGGTTCAGGCATATACACATATACCGTTGAAAGGTGATATGATATTTATTCGTGCACACGATGATAATGAACAAGAAATACAAGGTCCATTTGAGGTTGTCAAAGTTGATTTATCTATGAATGATTCTACAAATGAACAACAACTGAAACTTACATACAAAGTTCAAATCGTTGCAGATTCAATGGAAGCATTACCTAAACATGAACGAATCAAAACCATACTTGTTTCACCTCAAGAGCAAATATTCTTTGTTTGTTCTTCGAAAGATGATAAACGATATAATGAAGCAGTCCAATTCTTAGTATACACAAAACGTGAAAGTGAATTTATGCAATGGTTTGGACCTTATCGTGTGAAACCATCTGGAAATTTGAAGAAATGGGATCTTGTTTCTAAAGACGGTCAACAGCCTGAAATTGTGCGTGTACAACAAGTAATCTCGTACAAACTACCAACATTGTCAAGAAATCGAATTTGTGATATGATGTTTTGTGAATTAAAGTATGATCAACATGATGAACAAGCATATCCTCAATGTGTGGACGTATCTCGACCATCTAATTACATCTATTTAACTGCAAAGAAACACAAATGGCAAGGTCCATTGATTGTAACAGATATCGATCCAGTTCATAAACTTTTGGTTGCAGACACAAACCAAAATACATTGGTTCGATATGAACAAATTGTGCGTGTGAATGAGTTGTTAGCAGTTGGTTCCATTGCAGCAAAAGCAAAACTACCAAACACCAAATTATATGTATTCTTACGTTTGAAACACCAAGATGCACCTAGTTCTTGGTCATTGTATGAATACGCATATCATCCAGGTCAACCTTATATTGAACTTCAAGAGTCTGTATATTCTTTCCCAATGAAGTCGGTCGTCAATATATCTGCACAATCAAAGGAGGAATTAGTTCAACAACTTGTATTTAACGAAGATTTACAAACATTACGTGCTAGATTTGAACATACAGAAGAAGAACGAATGTTTAAGAAAGTCATACGGTTGACAGATGGTGGTAATACATGTTATCAATTTCCATATGATGAACAAGCAACTAGAACTGTTGAGGAAACACTTGCATCTGATGATTTTGCATCTAATCTTCCATCGGATCAAGACATCGCAGACTATATCCAAAATGAAATTGTACCAACAATGAAGAGGGAAGAACTCAAGTTTTATGACCAAGCTCATCCAAAAAATTACACTCTTTTTTATCGTCAAATTGATAGTCATTTTAACGTAAAATGCGCTCACACCAAACAAGATATCATTGATCAATTATTGACACATCATATAGCAATCCAACTTGAACAACATCTTGAACAACATCTTGAACAACATCTTGAACAACATCTTGAACAAGATGCAGATGTTCAACAATATCGTCCAAGCGATAAACAAATTTCAAGTTATATAAAAGCGTTGTTGCAAGATAAATCCTTACATGAATTACAACGTGAAATAACCCAACCTAGTTATGAAGTATATTATGCTCAAATTGATAACTTTTTCAACATTCCAGATTTATCAAGTACCAACAAAGAACACATAAACCAGGTTATACCTGCTTTGATACAAGATAGAATCGAGGAACTTACCGAGGATGAAGAAGGGGAAGTAGAGGAGCAAACAGAAGAAGAACTAGAAGAATCGATGAATGACAAAGACACATTCACATCTCAACGAATGGTTGGTCCTTTGAGTTTTGTTGACACATTTTCACGAGGAGATCAAATGTACGTATTAGTTAAACCAGACAACTTTAAAGAAGAAGACGAGGATAAAGCAGGTGAATATATCAAGTATTATGGACAAGTGACTGGATACGATGTAAATAACAACTGGTTGACATTGAAACTTATGAATGAGCAAGACGAAGACAATAACGAGGAAGATCAAGAAGTTCAAACGTTTGAAAATGTTGTATCTGGTCAAGTGTCAGACGACATTCTTTTACTTCGATTAGATCCAACAGGTAATATTTATGTTAAAGAAGCAAAAACAAATACCGATGACTTTTTCCCTACATACCGTATTGTGAACAATGAAAATAAATCGTATATTCCATCTGCGTCTGAACAAACATATACATTCGTTGATAAAATTCATAAACATGTTAAAACTGAAGAAGAACAGCAACATGAAGAAGAAATGCACGACGATCAAATACCAGCTCAACCACAAGATGAAGAACCAGTGCGTATGATGCTTGATACACAAGAAGAAACTCACGAAGAAACTCAAGAAGCAAAACAACCTAAAGAACAACCCGAAGAACAACCTAAAGAACAACACGAAGAGCAACACGAAGAACAGCAACAACAAGAATTTATAATTCTTGACAAAGACAATATTCAACAGCAAGATACCTTTTATATTTTTGGCAATTTTTCTAAAACCGTAAAAGCAACCAAGTTTGAAGTTGATTCCACACCATATCAAATGGCATCAGCTCAAACCAATAATACAAATCCGAATACCCTGATTGTTAAAAATGTGAATAAAACGCAAGGTAGAAATAAGACCATAGATTTAACACATTTTTTATTGGTTCAACCTACAGACAAAGCACAAAATAGTGTAACAACGGAAGAACTATTATCACATTTACAAGAACACATTTCTGCACAATCAAAAAGAACAACATCCGTAGATGACACACAAAAACGTCAATCAACAAGACAAAAGAAACCGAATCCAAAATACGCATCTTCTCCTTAAGCACAAATAACACATAGATAAAAATAACATGATGTTTTATCTTGCTGGAATGGAATAGACCACATCAGTTGTGAACCGTAATACCAACGAACATATATTCAGAATGTTTAAAGAAATGATATACATCTTCCAAACACAATGACCTCTTTACCAAATGATTTTACCAAGATGTCTGAACAAGAACTACAGACGTTTATCGCCGAACACCCTGATATAGACCTGAATGCCAAGTTGTCTTCTCGCTATTTTCGTGATCTGACTCCCATTCAAATAGCCATCCGTGCACGTAATTCAGAGCTTGTGTCTGTGTTGTTATCACATAATGTTAATCTTACGGATGCATTCGTACATCTTCGAATTGTAAAAAGAAATGAAGGAGGACGTCCAGATTGTTTTTGGCTGTCTCCACATAGTGCAGGTGCAGTATCAGAGTTGTTGAAAAAAGCATACCCAAACGAATGGGAACAAAATATGTCAAAAGAAGCCGTAGCAAAGCGTCAAATAGATGGTATGAGTCATTATTTACATGAACAATATGAACTTGAAAAACAAGGAGCTGTACGTTGTACTCGGTGTCACTCGTTATTTTTCGAGGATAACACAAAAGAACAACCACCATCTAGATGGAAATTTTCAAGTTACCCAGATTTTGACAATTATTTGCAATTTTTAAATTGTGTTTGCTTTGAAGATTGGGGACTTGATCATGACACTGTATGTCTCGGACACAAGGGAGAAGTTCAGTATAAACGAATAAGTGATACATTCAGACAAGAATATCGTTGCTGGACATGTTGTGGTTTTTTTCATGACCATTTAGGTTGTATTCAATACAAAGAACATACACTTGTTGAAAAACAAGACGGTTCGACTGTTTCAAACGCACCTCTATCTTCAGGTTTTATTATACCTTCTTTCAAACGTCCATTTTCAACATCAACATCAAGCTTCTTCAACTAGATAAAACACATATGTTTTTATCTGCTTGGTATTTAAGTATATTTTTAAAACAAACTACTTAAACTGGATTTGTAGCTGGAATAGACTATACTAATTGTGAACCATAATACCAGTTCATATTATTGTTTTCAACAAGAACACGCCATATCGGTGCTACGCCAGATTCAGTTGTAAAATCGATTTCATTTGCAAGTAATGTATCGAATGCAACATTAGGTGCTGTTGGAGCATACACAAGGACGATGAGAAAAGTTGATTGGATTTGAAACGGAATAATATGACATTCAACGTAGTTTCGAACTTGATGTTTAATTATAAATATGCATAATAATAAAAAATAAAATTTTTCATCCTACATATTGTTCTTGCATATACGTATTTATTTACATCCTAAAAATATGAACGTGAACAAAGAGTATAAAACAGTGGAATTTCAAATTATTGTCATTATGATTTGCAACGAACATGTATATATATTTTTTTTAAAAAACCGTATTTTAAAAAATCTTCTTGTTCTATAGAAACAATGTCATCGACGCAAGTAATTTTATCTACTTCAAATACAAACCAGTATTATGTAACTGTTGATTCTAACTATCGTGATGAATCTAAATATCCTTTATCAACTGATTTTGGTGTTTCTTTTGAGACCAAAGATCCAACCCTGAACTATCCTCAAGGTGTCCCTGTTGACAAAACACAGATGTTTCCACGTTTTACAATCGATAGAAATTTTAACTCATTTGATTTTACATGTAAAGGAGGTTATATTACAAGTTGTAAAGTAGATTCTGTAGGTAATTTTATTATTGCAGGTGTAATACAACCGAATGAAATCAACGGTGGAGGTGATGATTTTTTCTTTACTTACAACAATACTGTCTTGTTTCAACTTGTTGGTATTATCTACTTTTCAGCACCATTCATAGTTCAAGTTAGTTCTTCTTATCAACCTGTTTGGTTGCTTACAATGACACAACAGTTACCAACAACATCTGTAAATATAACAACATATTGCAGCATTGATTTGAACAACGACAACTCTATCATGTGTATGTTTGATTATTCAGATGCTGGTGGAGATATTTACACAGGTGGTGCTTCTTTTACAAGGTATTATTACACAAATAATACGTTATCATCAAATGTCTTATCTTCTTTTCGTTTCATAACACCTTATCAAGACAATGCACTTGATGCTGTCGCTCCATTTACAACAGCCTCTAACAACTTCAAAATACCTAAATGTTCAACAATAGGTGTGTTTGCATTTTCTAATAATGGTGATATTTACCAACTCAATGGTAATCCATGGGGATATCATTCTTTCTACTCAGCATACTCATTAATTAATGCTTTACCATCTAGTACACAAGGTTTAAATTCTCTTGTCACTGACAGTGGTAATTCAACCTATAACAACGTTCATTTGAATCCATATGAATTACCTATTTCCTCCAATTCATTTGCAAACAGTGTCAAAATAAAAGGGTCAACAGGCAAGCCATTAGCCTTCAATTGGTATCATGTCAAACAAGCAGGTCAGAATGTTGGAACAATTGGATATGAATATATTACCTATATTGCCAATGACAATAAATTACACTTTGTAGAAGTTGGTAATTCTGACCTTAACTACTTAGCTGAAACATCTGATATTTACAACATAGCAGCAAAAAATTATAAAGAACAGCTATATGCTGAACCATTGACACAGCCACGTGTTGCAGCATTTGCTGTAGGCCCTATAAGTAACATCACAAAACAAGAACAAAAGTATGTGTTTGTAAATAGTGGTGCAGCTGCTTTGAATGTATATAGTCTCGTGAATGAATCATCCCAAGTTGGTATAAACCTAACAGATAGCTATGTATTCATGGATGGATACCATCCAGCTAGTAATGTTATATTAGACATAACAGCATTTGGTACTACGTCCCCAGGTTCAGTACAAGAATATACAGGTCCTATGAATTTGTATTATAACAATTATTATGGACAACCGTATGTTGCTGTTGCGCTCCAATATACAGAAAAGTCACGCACATCTCCATACTTTTCAATCAACTTTTTGAACTCAAAATTAGTTATATTTCTTGTTCAATCTGATGGTACATTACAACGACTCAATGACACAGGTTCACATGAACTAACATTAACAGCTTACAATTCAGCATCCGTTTTATCACCATCTCAGTATACATTTTTGAACCAAAATGACTATGTCCTGTCACCAGAAAACATCTTACTTTCAAATAACTTTCAGATTAATTTCTTCTTAAACACAGATTCTGTAAATACTGGCGATGTCGTGTTTAATGGTTTATATTACCCTTGTACCATGAGCAATTGGTATATAGGTGTTGCACAAAATAATACTTCAACTTGGATTGTTAACGGTTTAGATCCAACCTTTGGAACTCCAACTACCAATGCATCTTCATTATGGACGATTCAATCTGTGTATGACCAATATCTTCGACAACAACGAATTCTATTCATCATTGACACTATTTTTCAACCATTAGGTATTAATGTAGATTCCATTACACAACCTAAAAATGGTTGGAAATTCCTTGGTAAATATGTAGTCAAGACACCTTGTGTATTTGGTTCATCCTTCAATTATACAAGTGGAACAGGGCCAACTTTTCTCAATTTACAACCATCTACAGGAGCAAATATAACTTCTCCTTCTTCTTATAACTTGACTAATGCAACTCAATATGTTCAATCCATGGAAACAATTGGAATCGACTATGATTCACAACTTGATTTTTTTGTACAAATTCAACCAATAACATCAGCAGATGATTATGTATTTTCAGGATTGTACTTTGCAACCGGAAACTATTATGTTGGTATTGGACAAAAAGGATCACAAACATTTATTGTAGATGGAACAGATCCTTCTATTGGAGCAGGTGTACCTTCGGCATCTTCGTTATGGAGTATTAAGGCTGTAGATGATGCTGGAACGCGTTACTTACAAATTCTTCAAGACTCAAGTCCATACGCAATAATTGTGATTGATATTTCATTCTTACCTTCTTCTACAGATTGGTATTATTTGTCTACATATATTACATCTCAACCTGTTCTTGTCACTTCCTTTGAATCACTTGTAAATGCACATATATATCAAGCGACACCTTACCAAGGGGCAACAAATGTGTTCAATTTATGTATGTATCCTGTTTGGAGTACTACAACTTCAAACACCATTGAATCGTTTGGTATAAGCATGACACAAATCAACAAGATATTCACAACATATTTCCTTATATCTCCTGATATTTTCTACTACTCTGATGATATCACAATGGATTCTTCTTTTGTCACAGACCTAACTGTTCAATGCCGTAATTTTAGCTATTATGAAACAGTAAGTTGGGTTCAAAATGTATATGTATCTTTGGTGTGTGCAAATTCTTCCAAAACATATATGTATGCTGGTGGTAATATTATCAGTGTGTTTGGGGCAAATGTGTATCAGTTTTGGACACAAACTCCATATGCCACTGTTTACAACGATGCAAGTTTTAATTTAATGTATACAAAGAGAATTGAAGCTCCTGCTTCTCCATTTCCAAATGCACCTTCTACTTGGTATTACAGGGATTATTTGATAGGTTCATCATACTCATTAGGTTCATATAATATTTACAATGTGTCTGATCCCAATTCATTGGATTTGAAAGTTGCAACGCCAGTCCAAGTTGGTGCTTCCTTTTCAGTTGGTTTGAATGGATGTTTGTTTTTGATTAAATCAACTGCATTGTCAGCTTGGGCGATCACACCTAATGTTTTATCAGGAATCAATGAGACTGTCAACATATATACATTTTTTAATCCTATAGATTCTATCAACACAACAACATGGAATGTATCCTATGGATCTATGTTTGATGACACTGTGTTGTTATCTACCCACAATAATGAAGTATCCAAGTATTATGTGAACATGGCAGCTGTATCAGGAAACGTATCTCAGATCATTGCAGCTCAATCATGTGTAGTAGCAGACGACGGTACTATTTATTCTGTTTTAGCACAGACTGATCCAAATTCCAATGGTCTGTGCTCTATATCTACAGTCTCTAGCAATTTAACATTTTCAGCTGTTGGAAGATTTGCTATTAATTTAACCCAAACAGTCATCAATCCTGGTTATACTCCTTTTGTTGACTCGTTTGTTACATGTACACAGAACAACATTATTCTTGTTGCAAGTTTACAAAACACACATTATCCAGCAGGATCTATCCTTGCTACTGGGTCTCTTGATTTACATGTTACCACACAATACGTTCCAAGAATAACAACTGATGTGGCTAACTTGTATTTCTTCAATATAGCAACACAAAGTATAGCTACACAATCAACGCTCACTGCTTCTAAACTGTTTTTCTACAAGTACAATAACATCAATTATCTCTTGGTTTACAACTATACACCTTCGTTGGTAAGTATGACATACAAAGTCTATACCATTGATTTCAATACATTTACGTTGACTCAAGTGGGTTCGTTTACCAGCATTAAATTATATGCTTCACAAATTGTTTCCTTCTTCGACATGGATTGTATGGTTGGTATTACATGTCATCCAACATTAGGTATAGGTTTAATTTTTATGAATCTGTTAACAGGCTCAACAATATATGCACAATATTTCACGACACAATTAGTCATTCCATCATCCATTGCAACTGAAATGTCTACTTCTGTTTTGACGGCAACTGTTGACACATATACAGCGACAACAAGTATTGCATTTTATAGTATCTCCAACAGTTGTAAAATCATTAATCTTGATACAAATATTCTTAGCAGTTTGAATGTTAATACTGTTCATCTAAGTATTTCCACGTTACCTATGATGGATACGTTACGTTGTGGTGCTCAATCTTTAGTATCTTATTTCAATGCAAATGAAAAGAAATCCTACGTTGTACTATTGAAGAATGAACTTGTTACTGTTACCATCACCAGTGCACCTTTTTTAATGCCAACAAATACTCAATTGATCTATGATTTTTCAACAACAACTGTCAACCTTGTTGGTGCATTACCCGTAAATGAAACAAATTTTTATAAGTATCAAACAAGATCTCAAGCACAATACTTTCAAATTTCCCCTAATTCTACACCACCAACATCACCATTTATTTTATTGTCATATCAAAATCGTGTATTTATGATTACATGTTATGGTCAATATAGTAGAGCATTAACGCAATTTTATTATGGAACACCTAGTGTTTTAGCAACATACTTTGTGCAAGTTGTTAATACGGTTTTTATTTTTGATATTACTAGTCCTACATTTGCAGTTCAAAACTTAATATTTAATAAAAGCAATCAATACTACTCTATATTTGGTAAAGGTACACTGAGCGTTGTTTCATTAAACAATCTTGGTTCTACAAAATGGACAACAAGTGTTGGAGATACAACAGCCATCCAACCTTATTTAGATTCACAATATGTCACATCCAACAATAGCGTATTAACAGCAGACCAATTATCTTTGGGTTGTGGTGTAAACTTTGTTGCAAAAGGTGCTGTTTTAAACAAAGGTGCAGGTTGTACAAATACATTTAAAAATTATACTACAAGCTCAGGTTTGTTACTAAATTTAAATGTTAGTGAAGGTAATCCATTTATTTATTCCACGTTTCAAGGTCAACTTGAGACTATATTGAGTGATATTGTATCTTCTGCATCATCGTTCTTGATTTCGTTGACAAATTTTTCAACAACAACATTTTGTTTTCAATCATCACAAGCATCCTCATTCATTAATACTATCACTAATCCAACCATTATCACGAAAGTTTTAAATAATCCAGGTAAATCATCAGTTGCTATTGTGGCTGTAACATCTGACAAAAATGGTACATATCAATGGGCAGCTCAAGTACAACCACAAGGATTTTATAACGTAACCTCAACTAATTTATTAAACGTTGGAAATAACTTATATTTATTAGGTTATGCAGATCAAGTAAACGTAAATATCTATGATGGTACAAGCACAAGTATTGCACAAACAATATATCCTTTCTCAGTTGCATCCAATCGAAACTATGTATATTTGATAAAATTTACATCTGATGTAGGTAAATATGCTGAATCAGACAGTATAGAAACACCAGATAATGTTGTATTGGCAAATCAAAACAGTGACCTTTATTATAATCCGTTTACCAGCAATGTACATATGTTCTATGATGAAAATATATTACAAACGTATGCATCTATGTTGGCAAGAAATAAAGATGGAACGATAGGTGAAATCAATACCATTGCACGTAGTAATCTAAATCAAAGTAAATACAAATTGACAATACCAGGTATCTATCAACTAGATATTCCAACTGGAACTACTAATATATTGATTAAATTGTGGGGTGCAGGTGGATCCGCATCAACTGGGCCTAATGGATATATTTATGGACGTGGTGGTGGTGGTGGATTTTCCATTGCTTCTTTAAATGTGAATGCTGGTGATCGTTTCTACTTTAAGATAGGTAATAGCAATGAAGGTGGACGTTCCACAAATGCATTAGCTAACTCTACAAAAGGTGGTTATGGTGGAGGTATGAGTTATTGTTTGAAACAGTCAGGAACACAATATCAACTCATTAGTGTTTCAGCTGGTGGTGGTGGTGCTGGTGTTTCATCCACAGGTGCTGGTTATAATGCATTTCCTTATTTGACAGATGGAGGCCCAGCTGGTTTAGACGCTGGTTCTTTCAACTATGAATCATACTATTTTTCACCAGGCGCATCAGCAGGTAGCAATGGACAAGGGGGTTTCGCTGGATTGATTACAAATCCTTCTACAGGAAGTCAATATGGAACATCATCAAAAGGTAGTAATTATCCTTTCTTTGTATCCACAATCACAGGTACATTTGGATATGGTGGTACATATGTTTACACAGGAAGTGATGTCAACTGGGTTTATTCCGCAGGTGGCGGTGGTCAAGGTTTTGGTGGCGGCGGTGGTGGTTCTCAAACACAAGGAAGTACATTTGGTCCTTTTGCAACATATGCTGGTGGTGGTGGTGGTGGTGGTATGTATGGAAAATTAGTTCAAAATGGTGGTTTTATATCGGATGTACAACAAGACAACTTGTTCCCTATCCACAACAAATACTTGATACCTGATATTGCGGCTGGTATTACAGACCCTGATTATCCTGGTAATTTTATAGGATATGGAGGCACAGGTACTAGAGGTGTGAATGGAAATCCTGGTTATGGCGTCATATACTTTACAAATTATACAACAGGATCAGCTTCCACAACAGGAGCAACACCGTACATATCTCAAGGATGTTCTTACAAACTGGATTCCAGATATCTCGAATCAAGTACTAACTCATACTTTTCACGTTTGAATGTATATAAGGATTCTTCAAATATTTTAGACCTATTTGCACCTTATCAAACAGGTACAAATTATAATTTGACAAATTATTATGCATTTTTGAAAGGATATATAGGTGACACTGTTTTGAACCAAAACTTCTCGATCCGTTCTAATTTATTTTCATCCAATAACTATTATGTGATTCTTAACTCAATCATTGATTCAACCAAGTTAATACGTAAGTTTGAATTCATTAATAATGCATATCCAACGTTGTATAATTATGTTGGTAATATATCATCGTCAACCATATCGTCTATTGTAAAATATAATTTACCTGCTGTAAACAATCAGTTGACTGTAACCAACAATTATGGTGCAAGCATTAATTCTGATAATTGTAAATATTTACTGATCGGACCAATTGCACATGAACTAGTTTTAACAAATGTTTCAAGTACAACATTGACCTATACTGGTGCATTAAATAATTATGGTCCATATGCATACCTTACTGCATTCAACAAGAGTGCTTTATACAATTTACAATTCTATCCAGCAACGATCTACTCTAAAGTCGTATATACAATTCAATTACAACAATTGATATTACCAAACAGACGTATACGCAATGCATTTATAAAAGGTGGCTATCGTGACATCACAGACTTTGCATACATCTTTTTAGAGATCTTTATTGTTGACAATCAAGGTCAAGAACCAACAACTCCAATTAATAATATTTACAGTAACAATCCAAATCGTCAACCACAAGCCTTGTTTACAATTCCAGTTGTTTCAGGTAGTACATCCAACTATACAACCTACTCATCTTCCGATACTCCAATCATTACTTTCTATCCAGGTTTTTACAACATACGTTTCCGTTTGAAAGATCCGAATGGCAACATAATCATCTTTGATAATACACCATATAAATCAACAGACACAGTCTTTGGAACAGGTGTTGTCTCTCCATCATTGATGAATACAACCTTCAAAATAATTTTCAAGAAATTTTAACTCTCAACTTTAATAAAATACATAGCTTTTTATTAATTACATACATCTTATCTTGTATATTTCTGTGCGTGCTTCCATTGTTTATACAACTGAAACCCTAAAATCAAGTTGTACACTACCAACAAATATTGACTTGGAAAACAATAATAGTAATGTATTAAATGATGAATACTATATTGAACTATTTGATTCAGTTGTAATAAACGTTTTATACTAAATTGTTTCTCGAAGAAGGAGCACAGACGACGTTTCAGAATAAACAATAAAGAAGGTGAAAAGAAGGATACATGAGACAATAACACAAACATACCTACAAACAATGGATGATACATGAGAACAAATGCTTGTTGCGATATTTGTAAAAACGTTGATGGTTTAAAAGCCAAAAATGCAAATATTTTATTCAACTATACTAATGGGAAATAATGACACAGAATGGAAATGGAATGGAATGGAATAAAACAAAATAAAATACACAACGGATTGTTCAAATGATAAAGGTTCAAAACATGGAGGAAACAAAGGTTAAACATTCTAAAAAACACGTAATTTAAGCACTACTTTCATACGAGTATAGGTTCAAAACATGGAGGAAACAAAGGTTAAACATTCTATAAAACACGTAACTTTTGTAAACAATTCATACGAGTATAGGTTCAAAACATGGAGGAAACAAAGGTTAAACATTCTATAAAACACGTACATTGAGTACAAAATTCATACAGATATACTGTTCAAAACATGGAGAAACAAAGGTTGCACATTCTAAAAAACACACATAGATTCTGTACACAAGGTACTACATTCTCTACGTAAAACCAAGACAAATGAATGAACAAAATATAATTAGGTATGATTGACTATCGAGACAACTTACCCCACCTTAAAGTTACCTGGACTATAAATAACGTAATACTCGTTCAATGTCTTGTAAAGTAGGTGTTTGATCAATGGATGATGCAATAGACATACGTACAGCATGCTTGATCTGTCTACCATTACAGTCATGTAAACTAAGTTGATGGATTTGTTCATGTGACAAACTAGAAATATTGTTCAAAGCAAGTTGATCTTGCCAAATCTTGAACCGTTTGTCAGACGACAATGATTCATATTCAACAATCATAGACATACGTGATCTAATGGCATGATCGATGCTTGAAATACGGTTGGTAGTTAAAAATAAAACACCATCAAAATATTCTAAACAACGTAAAAAGATAGAGACAATCGCATTACGTTCAAGTTCTTCATGAGAACGTTGCACCATGAATACATCTGCCTCGTCTATAAGTACAATCGCTTTCCAACGTTGTGCACGTTTCAAAGAATCTTGTAAATGTTTCTCCACATCATCAGGAAATACACCTAACTCACCTGCTGTTAAACTCAATAAAGGACAATGTAATAATTCAGCTGTTGTTTCAGCTGTAATCGACTTTCCAACACCAGGTGGACCATGCAACAAGAAAATCAAACCACCTGATTTTCCATCCACTAAATCCAACCATTTTTGACGTTGTTGTGTACCGAATGTAACCACACGTTGGATCGTTGTTTTTAACTCAGAATCAAGCACCAAATGATTGAACGACTCGTCACGAAACACGATGTCGGAGCATTTACCGACAAAGAACACACCCCAACGTTTTTGTGCAAGTGAATAACCAAGAACAAAAGGGAAAATCATCCATTGATCTTGTTCAGGGATACTTTCTTCTATATTAGTAAATCTTGCAAACGATACAAGTGATGAATATTCATCGTCTTCTTGGTTCATAGCAAGTTCATGATCAATGATAATACGTCCCGTTGCTGTTTTGTTGTTGTTACCACATTTGTCGTACATACTTCCATGATAATGAACAAAATGAACACCAATTGTCCATTGAGCAGACTTGACACCTAATGCTTGGAATTCCTGCATCTGCTCCTCATTTAACATTTTGATGTGAAAGGAATCAAGGGATTTTCCTCCTTCATAAAAGTCGACGGTTTCAACCATTGTTTGAACACGATACTTGGTACCATCTGAAAAATAAAATTGATAGCTGATATTGAATTGACTGTTTTTGTCGAATTTATCAACACTTGTTTTACTTGCAGCTTTCAGTGATTTGGAAACAAGATCATTATCATCATCTTCTTCATTTTCATCTAAACATTTACGTCTCCACTTAGGAGATGTTTTGAAGAGTGCTTGAAAAACTTTTGCAGCAACAGGTAACTGGGCTTGTTCAAACGCTACACCAAGACCTGGATAGAAATAATGTTTGAGATCCTGAAAACGAACCAGTCCTTGTTGTTTGAATGTTTCAAATTCACGTATGTCTTTGTTCAAAATAACTTGTATAGACTCCCAAAATGGTTTCATCAATGTGTGTGATGGTGTTTGTGAACAAGCATCCTTTTTGATAATGTTCCAATTTCTACGTAGAATCACCATCGAAAGTTGATTGTCACTTGAAGTATATTCATCAGAAATCAAGGCTGCAATCGTGGTGCAAAGGTCTCGTCCACGTGAACCAGAAAAGATGTAACAAGACGATATAGCATCGAATTCAAAAGCAGGGTCTTGGTCATCATCATGGTCAAACATACTATAGTATATACTTATACTTGATTTGATAGTTGATTGTACAAACAAAAATGAAAGACAAACAAATGATTCAACTCAAATGTGAGAAACAAAACTATATTTTTTGTTTTCGATTCGTGAGATGAAATCTTTACTTTTTAGTTTTTGCTACTAACTTTTCATTTTTCTTTTCTTCTTTGACAGTTAGTTTAACTTTGGTTTCTTCTTCATCAATTTGTTGATCAAGGATCATTTGATAGATACGTTTTGCTTCTTGTTCATCAACATCAAGTTCGTCCATGATTTTTTCCACCGCAGATTTTTCAAATTCCTTCTTGGATTTACGAATAGTAACAGGACGTTCTTTAAGTTGAACGGTTAAATCTTGGTATTTCAAAATAGAAAACTTTTGTTCATCTGGTAACTCGTTCAAATAGTTCATCACACGTCCTTCCACATCTTCACGACGTAAACGTAATACTTTCATTTGTGCTTGTAAACGTTTCAATTCATTGCTTAATCCTTTGAGTTCTTTCAAGTCTGCTTGTAATTTTGCTTTTGACATTCTATTTCTAATTCTAATTGTTATAACTTGAGTTGGAAATTAATTCATTTTCAAAACTCCATAAAATCATTATTTAAATACAATTGTTTACGTGGTTTTCCTTCTTATATCAGTTTTTCAACCTTATGTATTGCTTTATTTATGATTGAATGACAAATGATGCTTCACGGAGTTGTCGTAACATTTGTGTTCGTTGTGTATGGTTCAAATATGGATTTTGTTCTATTAAAGTTCGTTGACGATGTATAGATGTACGTATACGTGGCAATTGTTCTTGTTCATATTTTTGCAGTTGTTTCTTACGTTTGTCTTTTAAAGACTGTGTTTCTTCTCTGGACTTTTGAATCGTGAACAAGGTAAGTTGAGGCAATGTACGACGATTACACAAATCGACCATCTGTTCATGAATCTCTAACATCAAAGTCAAAATATTCGACGAAGATGCATCTTGTTTCATGGCAAGCAAGTATTGCTCTACAATAAAATACTCTACAGCACATTCAAACGAGTCGTCAAAACCTGCAATAAAATATTTTGAAGCAATAGAATCTTTGTAAAAACATGGAGAAGACCTGAGTATAGTATTATAATACGCACATTGATTCTGGTATAGTAAGCAATCATATTGACGTTTTACGTATGGTTTGGAAGCAAACAAACGACACTCTGTAGACGACTTGGGTCCCCATATTTGTGTGTAGATATCTCCTTGTAGGTAGGTGAATGTCTTGGATTCATTGTTGTCACACCATGGAAGACGGAATTTCAACAAGATATGATCAGGTTGAAACAGTTCAACCCATCGTTGTTGCACATTCATATCCTCCATCACCTCTTCTTCAAACGGTGACATACGTATGTCCGACATAAACACAACCTGATACTTTGTTGAATTACATCGTGGATGAGATTTTAAAATACGACATGTTTCTTCTTTGAAATAACCATGTTTTTCACCAGAATGAATTTCTACATTAGGTAATTGATACAATTCAGTGTAGAATGGTGCAGGATCGTATAGTATAAAATAGACCATAGGAAATAAACGTTGTAACACCATCATTTTACGTCCATCTGCACCACCCACATATACAACTGTAACAGGTAGTTGCGAATGAGAGTTTAGAATCATCGTTAAACATTCGATTTCACTCATTAACAGTTTTTTCTGTCCCCAATGCACGTTGTTGTTCAATACATCAGGGTCGTACTTTATAGATGGAAAATCCGGTGTAAGTATTCTTTGTAATGAACAAGGAGTTAGATTTGGATCTACACGATAATGAATATGCGGTTCAGTTGTACTTGGTAGTACCAATCTTTGTGTAGAGACACTGTTTGTTGTGTTTGTTGTATACTCTACAGTTGACTTGGTTCCTTTTTTATGTTCTTCATATGGTTTGACACCCACAATACCTAGTTTTTCTCCTACTGTTTTGATATCTGTTGTTGAAGCACGTACATTTGTTTGTTGGATTTGTTTTTCAAATACGAAAGAACAATAACAAGATGACAATTTGGATATTTCATCCTGCGTGTCAAGCACAGGATGTTTATACACATTTGTTTCACGTAAAATAATATGTTTTTGTTTACACTTGGTTACAAATCTATTAAAATCAACGATCCATTCGGTTTGTAATGTGGCTGTTTTGGTTTTATCTAAATGAATCGTAACTTGTTGAGGAACAGAAGTAGGTTGTATTTGATACCATGCATTGTTTGTGCCAACCAACGGTGTGCAATCGATCATGGTAGTTCCTATAAACCTTCCACCTTGTTCTAAATGTTTGTCAAGGACATCTATAAATGTGTCTAACAAATTGCTAGAAGGATCAAAGAAAAACGTTAAACTAAAAAAGGATGATACAACATCAAATTGTTTATGTAACTGTATCGTTTCTGCACTTTGTTCTATAATAGTAGGGTACAATGTTGTTTTTTGTAAACGTTCTTTACAATCCTGTATGTGTTCAGGATTTGGTTCAACAAGAGTTAAACTATTGACATGAGCATGTTCGTACTTGAATATGTCACCACCTTTTCCTGAACCAATGTCAAGTACATCTTTACGATGACACCATTTAGTGATAAGTGTTTGCTTGACAGAGTTCCATAATTTACGCATGTTTACTAAAGGGTCAATACGAGCAAGAAAAGGAGTTGCACCTTTGGATGGAGAGGAAGAGGAATGATAACATTCTTCTA
>Ga0214923_10002306_pt1 | contig 25550 bp, 33 predicted proteins | sample LL1510_MetaG_FD_177993 | JGI IMG/M metagenome (GOLD analysis project Ga0214923, IMG submission 177993) | Freshwater microbial communities from Lake Lanier, Atlanta, Georgia, United States - LL-1510 | ecosystem: Environmental > Aquatic > Freshwater > Lake | place: USA: Georgia | collected...
AAATCTTGATATTTTATCATTATTATTGCACCAGTGGGTTTTACCATATCTATTTATTTGTAAGTTTTAAAAAATCTCTTGTGAAAATAAAGATGTCGGCAAACGCAGAAATTAACGATTGGTGTACTAAAGTTTCCAATCTTACTAAAAAACTTGCAGAAGCCTCTAGGTCATTTGAATATCTTTCTGACACGTATCCCGAAATGCGAAATATGGGATTTAAGAATGCTCAAAAAGAACGCATAGACAGTTTATATTCAACACTTTACGAAACAAAAAATAAATTATGCGGTTTAAAAGCGGGAGGGTTACGAAAAACTAGGAGAAAATTGAAGGTGGGTCGGACTCATTAAATCTATTCAAAAAAATGGACTATCAATGTGTAGCAAATAAGCTTACTGATATGTTAAGTAAGGGTGGTTATACGGCATCACAGATTAATCTGGTTATGGAGGCAATTAGCGATTTAAGGGCAGCCTATTGCTCCTTTTGTAATAAAGCCCTATATAGAAATGAAAAAGGAATTATAGACGCAACCGTATGCGAACAAGATACATTTAGAAATAAAATTTATAAGTGTAAAATGTGTGTTAAAATGCTATAACTCAACAATAACATCTATTGGCCAATGGTCACTCCACCATAGATTGGAAAGAACGGATACTTCTTTAACAATGGGGTTGGCTTTTTGCATGAATTTAGGAATATATGCCACATGATCAAGATCTTCGCCCGTTTCAATAAATGTGTGCTTCTGTATGCCGTTTTTCCTGCCAGTTAAATACAGAAAATCGTCGTGTGGTTCATTTTCACTATTAATATCCCCAATAATCAGATGTTTTAATTCGGCTTTTTCTATTTCTTTTAAAATTTGTTCAGCCTGGCTTCTGCGAATTGGTCTAGTATCTGTGTAACCTGTTAAAAAATTTACAGAATTGTCCGCTTGCATATGTGTATTTATTACCATAATTGGCTCTTTGCCAGTTTTTTCAACTAATTTCAGCCAATGGAAACCCTTATTTGCCAAATTTTCAATAAGGGTTGATTGTTCATAAAATTGGAAACCCTCTTCTAAAAGATTCCATCTACTTTTCTTAAATGCAGTTAGCAGTCCTGAACTTAATATGTTTGATCTTGATGCAAAATCATTTGGTTTTATTACTGTGTAGCCATTTTTTTCAAGGGATTCGGTTAGTATTTTAATACGCCCTAACGTAAATACCTCTTGTAAAAATATTAAATCGTAGTCTGTATCTGTAAACCAGGTTGCCAAATGATTTGACATTATGTCTGGAAGAAATGGCAGACCAAATATATTATATGAAAAAATTTTTAGACGCATCTACTAAGAATCGGAGATTACTGCCTCCATTGCTTACCGCAGTTCAGACAGCGTACAAAGATAGTCATAGGCTCGTCTGCAGAACGGGTTTGCATCTCATAATATGTACATTCCCTCTTATAACAACGACTACACTTGAACTGATCCGTTGCCATGTCTTTGTTGCCTTCCAGTAGTTTTGTCTCACGCTTCAACTGCTGTTCCATTAAAGGTCGCCACTTTTCTGGATATAATTCACCATAACTCATGAAAGCAATATCGTGTGGTTTAAATTCACCTTCATTAAGGCGTTTTAATAGACGGGTGTTTGAAACATACGAAGTTGGTTTTAAATTCGTAATTGTTCGTCGTCCCAAAATTTTATAGAGATTTACGAAAACGGGATTTTCCCAGATTTTTCTTACCTTTCTAACGGTGGCCTCTTGTATGCTAGCATTGTATATGCCGATTTCAAGATCTTTTTGTTGAATAGGGGATAAAACATCTCCTAAAAGTGTCTTGATCACAGAACTTGTATTCTCACGATAATTCATATTTAACTTTTTTCTAATTTAAAAATGTTGTTCAACTTTAACCCAATTTTCACAAAGGATAGGCCTCCTCCTGAAGTTCAGGGCTGTGCATCCATTTTGCTATCTTTTTGAATCCTCCAGATTGTTTGATTTTAAGAACAGGCCTATGTACTTCCTCTTCCTCCTCCTCTTCCTCCCCCAATTCCTCTTCTTCCTCCTCCTCTTCTTCTTCCTCTTCCTCTTCTATAATATCTTCCTCTTCCTCCTCCTCTTCCTCTTCATTATCATCCTCCTCATCCCCATCTATATCCTCAAACCCGCCGAATTTTACATTATAGAAATTCTTATATTGGTCTGTTGTAAAAGAACAGGGTTTTGTTGGAGTCTTAACAAGAGTGGCTACAACACAAGCATCGCCAAATAGAAGAACTTCATCATGTGGGGGAGGCAATTCGTGCTTATTTTCTGTACCGGCACGACCCTCCTTGAAACCGTACAGAAATAACTTATATTTTTGCCATGTCCAGGAACCAATTAATGTGGGGGCTTTTGTGCGTTTCAAATATTTCTTAAGAGAATCCTCTGTATTAGAATCGGCATCTAATGTGGATTGCTTAATCGTACCTTTTGCTCCTAAAACGATAAAACTTGACATCTTTGATTTTTTCAAGGAATTTATTAGATTTCATTTTTTATGACAAATCGTGTAGAACTTAGTTATATTTTGGAAAAGGAACCGTGCGATTTTCTTAAAATTACTGAACCAAATATTAGAGTCGTATATGTGTGGCAAGATAAAAAAGCCTATTTAGAAAAGGATGGTGCGCTGGATACATTTGTGAGAAAATCGGAAATGAATGTTGAACCAGGTCACGGTTTTATGGAAATAATGTCTATTTGCGAAAGTAGCATACCTACAAAAATAGATGATAAGATTTCTGAAACATATAAAACAATAAATGAAGGTTCATTTGTTGTTGAATGGCATATACAAAATAATCTGTTACGCATAATTTGGTTTCAGGGTTTGAAAACATTAAAGGAAACAAAAATACTTGCTTCAGTTATGAAATATTTGGAGAAAATGAATTTAGAAATTCCATTATTTCCGTCTATATATGATTAAGTGATTTGTCTTTTATTTTTTATTCTTTTTGCCATGCTTTGTTTTTTTTGCCGGTTTGTTGAGGCTCGGGTTCAGGGGATACAGGTTCAGACATGGGTTCAGAAACTGTCTCTTGTACAGATTCAGACACTGTGTCTTCTACAGGTTCAGACACAGGTTCAGATGCAGGTTCAGACACAGGTTCAGACACAGGTTCAGACACTGCCTCTTCTACAGGTTCAGACACGGGTTCAGAAACAGGTTCAGGCACGGGTTCAGAAACAGGTTCAGGCACGGGTTCAGATACGGGTTCAGAAACTGCTTCTACTGCCTCTTGTACAGGTTCAGACACGGGTTCAGAAACAGGTTCAGGCACGGGTTCAGACACAGATGCAGTGGACCCAGTGACCTGTACTGATTCTTCTGTTGGTGAAAATTGGGACGAAGCAAGTGAATTTACCGGCGAAAATTCATTTATCTGAAAATTTGGTGATTCCACACTTATTTGTGTAGCGGGAGAAAAATATGTAGTTTTAACTCCGGGGCTATTTTCTTCATCGCATTCGTGTATGGTTTCAATTGGTGTGCGTTGAATAAATATGGGCGAATCGGGTGCAGACTTAGGAAGTTCCGAATATACAGGTGACATTTTTACCTCAGGAATATCCAGTGTAAATTTATTGGATTCTTCAATTATTTCATTCATTGTTTCTGGCGTTGATATACTATTTGGAGTAATTTGTACACTTCTAAATACAACCGGAGATCCAGGCACAGAAACAGGAAGTTTTGGAAATACAGAAGGGGATCCAGATACATCCAATATTATTTTGTTAGACGGGTCGTTAACGGGAACGATTTGTTCTAAATTAAGAGGCTGTGGTTTGGTTTTACTAATAAAACGCCTAAAACAATCTGAAAACATTCTACTGTAGAAATACAAAATCATTCTGTCTAATAGAAATACAAAATCATTCTGTCTAATATCCTTTACGGTTACTGTGTGCCAACTGAACACTTTCCCCACGAATCAAATCAAAATACAGATTTGCCTCTTCTAACGACATATGGAAAATGTTTCGCTCAACCACTGGATAATGTGTCTTTAAAATTGTTTGAAGTGTTTCTCCCAAGTTTTGTGGGTGATGTATAAATTTTGCCATTTCAAACTGCCACGTGTCACCCTTAACCTCCTCCAGTATTTGACCCAGTTGTCGGCGATCATTTACAGGAACATTTACTATTCCAATCTTTACTAAATTACCAATCACAGCATTGGATAAACAATATAAATAAGCATATTTTACTGGCATTTCTAGTTTATCAAATATTCAGTATAAAAATCAATTTTGTATTATTTTCAATGAGATTTATTGGCCCCGGCTTTCCCGGTTATCAGACATTCCAGAATACTCTTACATAACTGCGTTTTTGACTTCTATGATTTCTTGTTTGTTTTTAGAATAATGTTAGCCGTTGTAGTCATCGTATTGATAGGTGCCGTTTTAATATATTTCCTCTTTTCCATTTTCAAAGTTGTATCAGGGTCCAAAGCCGAAAAGGTTAAGGCTGAGGAACCCATGTACGATATTCCATACAAATCATCTTTGGAAAATGAACCAAGTGAACAAGTAATACCTCATAGTGAGGGTGAATATCATAAATTACGGCAACCTGTGGAACCCGAACTTAAGATGCCAGAGGTTCCAGGTCAGACGGAAGAAGAACTCATGGCCCCTGAGCCACTACAGCAAAAAGTTTCCAACAAAGTGGAAACACCTTCAGCAAGTGATGTTTATGAAAAGGGGGATAATCCGGCAATGTTTGGTTCTAATTTGAGGCATCCCGAATCCATGATACAGCCCGTCAATGGGGATTTCAATTTGGAAAATGAGATTGCTTCTGGAGTAGCAAGTAATACAGTTAATAACGCACAGACAAATGAATTTAGTTTTTCCGCCGATATGGCGCAAAATGGCGGCGAATTTATGAAGGGGATTTTGGCCTACGATGGCTCTGATACAGGAGCAATGTTTTCTTCATTATAATGTAGGGGATGAAAAAAACTGATTATATTTACCTTTCTATAATAATTGTATTAATCGGTTCTCTGATTTTTACATATATAGTATATAATAATTTGGATTTATTTAAAGAGGGTTTTGAAAATATCCCTACTAAAAAAGACCCTTTTCCAGTTGACGCAGTTATTTATATAAATCTTGATTCTCGCAAAGATCGCAATGAAGAGATTTTAGGTGAAATTCGCAGAATCGGAATTCCTGAAGAGAAGATTCATCGCCTAAGTGCAGTAAAACGTAGTTGGGGTGCGCTTGGTTGTGCCTTGTCACACCAGGCTGTTCTGGATTTTATTATTCAAAAGGGTTGGAATAGAACACTGGTTCTAGAAGATGATGCCGGTTTTGAAGATAAAGATACTGAAAGATGGGAAAATGGACTGAAAGATATTAGTTCATTTATGGAATCTTCCGGCACAGAAGACACCGATTCCAAATGGGATGTGATATTTTTGGGAGGGTTTGTTCGTGATGAGAATGGTCCCGTGAAAACCGATTATAAGAGTCTATGGCGTACCAGAAATACCTCTTGTGCGCATGCCTACATTGTTCGTGGAAAGTATGCGCCAACAATGCGTGATATTACAAATATGGCAATACAAATGTTGATGAAGAGTCCCTCTAATTACAAACAATACTTCCTTGATAATGCGTGGGTACCGTTGATGGCCAAGGATAAGTGGTATATTACTTTGCCTACATTGGCATTTCAAAGAGAGAGTTATTCCGATATAGAAGGTAAGACCGCAAACACGGACGCACCATTGCGTGGAAATGTAGTAAGGGCATGGAAACAGGGTACTTTATTACAGTAGTGGGTTTGATTGTTTATATTTTATTTTTGTAATAAAATATAAAATAAATTACTTGTTATTTTTCGTTCATAGTATTTCCATATATTTGAAAAGCATTGGCAACTATGTACGGTATATTCAATCTTAAAAATGATATTTTTGTTTTCAATTCTAATAATCCCGTTTTAAAACCATTGTGATTTTGTACGCTTATTGTAAGCGTAAAATCGTATGTTTGAAACATTCCACAAATATAATTAGTATCTTGATACCATTCTGAATATATCAACGGGTCTGTTTTATCGTATTCCAATGTTAGATTCATATCTGAATTATATGGTGTAATTAATATTATATGGCCAGGTGTAAAAGATAACATCCACTTTACACTGGAATTATCTTGCCCCTGGCCGATCATAAATACATACTTTTTTTCCATAGTCCCCTTAGTATGTGTATAGAAAATAAATTTACAGATCATCATTTATAATTTTCACTTAAAGTGGGACCTAGTTAATAACTTAGATATGAGTAAAGTATTACAACCCGTAAAAGTTCAAAATTGGGGTGGCGCATTTCAAGTAGAGGTCATCAGTGACCCATCCGTAAAGCAATCGCTTTTCGGATGGATGTCTGCTCTAGAATTAGGTTCGCAGTCTAATTGGCGTTTTAGCAACATGCTAGATAGCAAAAAGATGTCTGTGTTGAAACATTCCCAAATGTATGTGGCTAAACGACCCGGACAGGCACGTACAGGATATTTATGTTTTTATAATCCGTTGAAAGTCGCTATTTTTGTAGAGGATGCTGATAGAAACAAAAATATACCAGAGGAAAAACAGCGTGATCCAAAAGTGGCCATTTTGCGTATGCGCCATTCGCCTTCCATTTATAATAACGGTGGCTCTATATTTGCCGCCACACTGGTGGTATCTGATTGTACGCTTTTATTGGAAGATGTTCTTATATGGCAAGGCGCAAATGTCTGGAAAACCAACCCTTTTAGTGAACGGTGGAAAACACTAAAGTATTGGGTAGAAAACGATTGGTGTGAAGATGTAACTTTACAGCGTGGGCTTGTAATTAAACCACGGAAGCCTTTGAGCCTGGCTAATTTCAAATCAAATGTTGGTGACGTATGGGAATTTATACCAGAGGATGCAGGACGAAGAAGGATGATATGGCGTGACAAGCGACATGAGAAAGTGGCTCTATCCAATTATCCCCAAAAGGCACCTGAAAAGAAATATCACAGTAAACCTATACAAGTACAAAATCCGATCATTAACGAACCGGCAGTACAAGTCGGCATACTTGATACGTACTTTCCTAGTTTACCCTGTGCTACAGATGGGTCTTTAATAGCAGTTGCCAAAAAGGTCTTTGAAGCCGGACCCGATGTATATACTTTGTACGATGCCGATATGAATTCACTGGGTTCTGCGCTTATTCGTAAGATGATGATATCTTTGGCCATGCGGACGCATTGTAAGGATTCTATAAATGTTAAAGTTGAATGGAATAGTTCGTTTGATAAGTGGGAGATTGTGGATGTAGATGTAAGATTACAAGTGAGTCCAGCGTCGGGGTTTACTTTGGGGCGTTCATAGAAAAAGGACATACCTTAATAGAATGAAATCTCTTACGAAAAAAAATAATAAGATGAAAAAAAATAAAAAGGCAGGTGGTGGATTTACCACTGGACCACCCCTAAGCACCCAGGCATATTATGTGCCACAGTATGTATCCGTGAACGATTGTTACGATATAAGTAGGCCTGGATTTCTTGTAGCCAGTCCTAATCCCGAACTGGCACAGGCACCAATGGCCGGTGGATTTAAGAGAATGAATAACTGTAAAGCATTGGCCCCCATTGGTTCCATTCAATCTAATCCACGACCTAACTTGGCACAGTCGGCTGGAGGAAAAAGACCCCGGCGCAAAACTCGTGGCAAAACTGGTCGCAGAACTGGTGGTTGCGGTTGTGGGCTTAAATGGGGTGGTGCCAGGAAAACAAGGAAGTATGGGCGCAAAACTGGTGGGCGTTACATGGTAGAAGCCACAAATAGCATTGGTGGCACTGGCCCTGTCATGGTTCCCGCTTATACTAGCATACCTTGTGAAGGCCACAGAGCAATGCCTATAAATCCCGCCAACCCATCTGCGTTTGTAGATAATGGAAATCCCGATATTAATTTACACGGAGTTCGCCCTGCCTTTATTCAGACTGGCGGTAGCCCCGTTGCTGGTAGCCACCCTTTGGCATATGAGGCACCCCGTGCCGGATTTTCCTTTTATCCCAACATTGCACAGGGCGAACCTTTAAAACCCGGTATGGTCCCTTATCAGATTGTAGCACCCCAGACTGCTCCTTGTAGCACGAATTGTGGCAAGGCAATTGCGGCAATAAACAAATAGTGTGCTTACTGCCTTATTGTGTTTTATAAAATAAAAATTTTATATAACATAATATTATTCAAGAGTCTATTCAAGTACCATTAGTTCGCTTAAAGACCAATATTCATAATTTCCGTCCGGGAGCGGACGCTTAATTATAAATGGTAGTTTCTTCATTTTAAGTTCCATCTTTGCTATTAAATACAGGTCGGATACATTGTCGGGTACTTCAACATACGGCCTGGAACCCTGTGCCAACTGAGATGCCCTAAAACTAAGCACCTTTGTTCGTTCAAATTGTGTTAGAAACGGATAACAGACTGGCTTATTAGTACCCTTTACCAACTTCTCCTTTACAGTTTCTGCATAATCAACCCAAATCTCAGGATGATGGGACAACAGAATTTGAGTTTCCGTAGAGGGCTTTACACCTATTTTAGGATCCACCATAACCTCTGCCGTCTCCTCAAAATCGTCATCCCCTACAGGCTCCTGATCGTAATCATTATCGTCGGTTTCTTCGTATTCAGCCATTACTTTCTGATTATAGAGAATCTTTTATATGCTTTCTCAAATTTATACATAAAAGTCTCTAAAAAACTAAGTAAAAGACTTAAAAATGGATTCCGAATGTAAAGTAATGCTACATATACAAAGCGTCTCAAAAACCAGGACTGAGAAGAAACGGCATCGTTTTATGACCTGTAAGGCAAATCGATCTGAAACAAATTTTCAAAAAGTTCTTGTCGGAAAACACGGACATATAAGAACAAATGATATTTCTGGAACGATTCTTATATCGGAGTTACCTGATTATGTAAATATTGATGGTTGCGACTGGCACGGGGCTTTAAGTATTTTGTATCATTTAAATCCATATCATGAGGCAATTACAAAAAACGGTGTCTTTTATTTCATGATACCTCCCGAAGAGGAACATGTTAGCATAGACGATATTGTATTTAGTGTATTTTTCCACCATGTATATAATATATATCTGTTAAGGGACCCTTGGTCTACGCCACCATTTAGAACATCGTTTGTGGATAAAATCGCCTTTTTAGGAAAACTATTAATAACAGATTTAGACGAAACGTTTGATACAGTTTTAGAAGACATACAAACATGTTTAAAAAAATACCCCTACAAATCATGGCATGAAATCAAAGACAGAATTTTGAATTTTGAGATAAAACCGGCCAAACAAATCGTCTTTAGCAATACATATAGACTGGAAAAAATAGGCAATGTATTTGAAAAGCCAGAAGATATTTTGGCCTATTTGGATGGGACCACGGTGCTACCACCAAAATTAATTGAGAAACAAGAAGGGAGTTTAAAAAATTACATTTGTGAAATCCTTCTTAAAAAGATTGATTTACAGACTATATATTTACAGACTGGCGTTATGCCAATTGAGACAAATTGGGTTAAAGAACTTGACTTTTTTTTGTTTAAATTAGATAGAGATGGTCTTCGATCTTAGACCATATGGTTTTCCAAAAACAATATTTTCAGAAGATCTAAAAGATATTAGTAATAATCTGCCAGATTGGAACAAAATACATGCCGTTGTCAGAAAACAGATTGACCCTACACTAATTATAGAGTATTTTATATCACCGATAAAACAGGATATTTCGGAAAATTATTATCCAATCTATATATGGGGGCAAAAATTAGATGAAGGTACATATGGAAAAGTATATACTTGTTTAAGAAAAACATATTCCAATATATCATATGGGAAAATTACACTAGACAAGTCGGATATTAAGAATTTTGAAACTATTGTTATTAAAGAGACACCGCTTCTTTTATCTGATAGAGAAAAATACTTGTCCAAAGAAAGTCAAAGTCAGATTCTTAGAGAGGAGTTTCATGCGCATCTTCACGAAGCCACTGTTTTAACACTTGCTTATATTGCGGCAAAGAAAAGAAATATGGAAAAGTCTATACCCAAAATTTATGAGATTTTCACACATAGAAGGGCATTTGCAAATGTTATAGAAGATGTGAAGTCTTTGTGTATAGCAATGGAATATATTCAGGGCGAAACGTTGCAAAAATATTTACATCGCAGATTAAATAGATTAGATAGAGCAAACAACGATTTGATATTTTTGGATTGTTTGAAACAGTTTGCCAATTTAATTGATGTTTTACAGGAGTCGTTGCGTATGAATCACCGTGATATCAAAATTAATAATATTTTATTGCGGGATTCCACTAGTGACAAACCAATCTTAGTTTTGATAGATTATGGTTTTGCGTGTATTGCAAATGGGGAACAAAATCCGCATTCTGAAATGAGTCAAATAGAGGCCGGTTCCTATTTTGGTTCCAGATATTCGTGCTTCAAACATGGTCGTGACATCTTTCAGTACATATATTGTATTCACTGTTATTATCCTTTACAGCATTATTTATCTGAAAATCTGTATGGGCTTCTTACTAAGTGGATGACTCTTGAATATCAAGGTAAAAATATCAATATGCTGGATGGCATTTCCGTAAACGGTACACCACTGGTTTCATTGCCTCCTGTAGTTAGTTTCAATGAAGGAATTTATATTTTTTTGAAAAAACCCGATATTGACCCTTTAAATTGCTCACCAAAAAAAGTGATTGCTGATATTGAGAACTACCTAAACATGTGATACTAATAAAAATTAGGAGATGAGTGGGACATTATCTCATAAAACAATATCACGATTGCTGTCCGATATTCGTGGTGCTTCATCCGATGATATGAAAAAGGTGGGTATACATTATAGTCCAGATGAATCAGATATGACAAACGGACATGCTTTAATTTTTGGTCCCGATGGAACTCCATATGAGGGAGGGGCTTATATTTTTTCAGTAAAATTTCCCAGTCGTTATCCATTTGAACCCCCTGAAATTAAAACGTTGGTACAAGACGGCCACACACGTTTTAATCCAAACATGTACCGTGATGGTAAAATGTGTTTATCCTTACTTAACACATGGCATCACGGAGATAAGTGGTCGGCTTGTCAAACTTTGAGCAGTTGTTTATTAAGCATACAGACGGCAGTTCTATGTGAAATGCCATTAACACGTGAACCTAGTAAAGAGAATCTTGGTAAAAGCGAAGAAAGTATAATTTACGATAGAATGATATTACACGCAAATTTACAGACGGCTGTCATTGGTATGTTAAAAAGCACTCCTGATTTCGCCGTTACATTTTATGATGAAATCAGTAGTAATTTTATGAAGAAGCGTGAGCGGTTGGTGGATTTGGCCGTTTCAATGATTGAATACGATAATGTTAAAGAACGGATGGATTTTTATAGAATGGCCGTTACATATAAATTTTCCACGCTGGGCGATATTATACAGGAATTAGTACCACGGGACCCTAGATTATCTAGTGCAGGTGGCTGTATTAATGAAATAAAATAGTGCGTGTGTGTTGCTTTATTCATAAAATGTGTTTTTTACTATTTTGTATTCTATTGATTGTATCAAAAGAATATTAAATTGAAAATATTGGTTGGTTTTATTAGTTTAGACATGTGGGCTTATGAAACCGGCAGATAATGCTTAAAAATAATATAAGTAATAGTATATATATGCCAAGGTCAACTAACAAACCCGTTGTAAATAAGCCCGTTGTTAATAATTCAGTTGTACAAAATAGACTACCTGGTAATGAAAACCCTAGTTTGTTTAGTAGTATAAAACAGGGGTTTGGATTTGGTATAGGAAGTTCAATTGCTCATAATATCTTTGACAGTAAACCAGCGCGGCCTTTGGCCCCTTTGCCTCCTGTAATAGATAAAATAACAGAATTTAAGCAGTGTATGGAAAAAACTTACAATAACTATGAAGAATGTGCGCCTATTTTGAAATAACTAGGAATTTTAGACTAATGGATAAATCTCATATATGTATAAAACGCCAATCCTGCCAAAAGAACAATAAATATAGAATTAATATCACTTTGTTTGAATCTAGATTTCTATGTTGTAAAGTTACCTACAAAGAATGGATTAGTGCCGGTGACCCATTTGTCCGGCATTCTGTGTTTAATGGTAGGAAGGGTGTACTTATTGACTGGTCTTAGTTAGTTTCCGTATTGTGATTTGAACATTTTAATCTCTACTAACTGTAAGCCATTGTTTTTTATGAATTTTTCAGTACTAAAGGTGCTTCTATTAACCCAATTATTACTTTTGTAAATATTTGTTTGCATACAAAGATAGAAGAAATACCGGTGTGTTCCCGCCGGTGGCGTGGGTGGAAAATATTTAATAATTTCTCTTTGGGATTTTGTATTTATATTTACCACCATCCAATGTAAAAAATCCCCAGATACAGCATCAGGGTCGGTCATAATTATTGTGTAAGCAGCATTTGGCTCTACTGTAAAAGTAATTTGTGGGGGTTTCATTGTTAGACTGCGTGGAATTATTTCTCCTGAAACCGGGTGTGAATTATACATAATTTGTAACATTTATACTTTTTGCTCATGTTTTTGTAATATGTTTGGATTAACGGTTCGTTTTTTAGAGTATTTATAAAGGGCAGTCATTAAACAACTTCTGAATATGTCTTAAGAATGACAGATATTTCTGCAAATATTTATGAGTGTCCCGTTTGTTATGACAAAGACAAGACAAACGGTTTTGTTACCCCGACTTGTGGGCATATATTATGTTTGAAATGTTACACTAAGATAGTTCGTATGAATAAGGAAGGGGCTTGTCCGTGTTGTAGGACAAAATATCATGTTGAACAAACTGTGACCACCAGTACAAATACAGATATAACTAGTTTGGGCCTTATTTCCGAAAGCGCTATTTTATCACAACAACAGATCGAAATATCAAGAACGCAGATTGATTTGGGGTTAGTTGCACCCATTGTTTTGCCCGAATATATTCATAGTGACTTTTATTTAGACGCAGAACACACACAATAAATTATCTTTAGTTCAAACCGGCAAAAATTGAGTCGGTATATTTGCTTTAAGTTCTGATAAGAAAACATGTCTTCCACACGAGTTAAGCGACGACCTTACGATACACTGCGTGATTACCTAGAGCGTAATCGCGCAGAAAAGGGGTCAAAGAACCAAAATGCGCAGGGACTTGGAAAGGAAATGGGTAATTATAATATACCAGAAGACCAGTATGAGAATAAGTTTCTAAATTTGGTTCATGATACGGTGTTTGGGCCAGAGCCGGTACCCTGTGCCATTTTAGAGAAACATCTGGTTCAAGGTGGCCCCATTCTTGTGGATCTTGATTTCAGATATACTGCAGGTGGGCAACTTAGACGAAGGTTTGACGACGAAATGTTGCGTAATTTCGTTCTGATGTATGTACAAACACTTTACAAGTTCTTTGACCTTACTTCCTTAAACGGGCGCAAGTTGCGCTTCTTTGTAATGCTAAAGCCAGAACCCGAAGTGGCTACTAAAAATGGTGTGAAGGTGCACAAGGATGGAGTGCACATTATTTGTCCCGATTTAACACTGGCACCCCAGATACAATATACACTCCGTGGCTACATGGTACAAAAGAACCTTGTACAGGGTACTTTTGATGAGACTGGATTTATTAATCCAGAGTCGGATGTGTATGATGTGCGGGTGATTGAGTCAAACTGCTGGTTTCTATATGGTGCGTCCAAGCCTGACCAGGCGTACTATGATATTAGCGCAATGTATGAGATTCCCACAACCTTGGATCTTGTAAATAAGGGCGAAAAGGAGCGCTGGGAAATAATAAATGAGGCTCTTGCAACGGGTACTTACTCAAATATGTCTAAATTGGACCTGATGAAACTGTTCAGTATTCGTGTTGGACACACTGTTCTGGACGCATTAAAGGTATTGGATGAGCAGGATATTGCTTGGGAGTCCCTTTATACAAAGTGGGCAGGTGGCAAGGGTACGGCTCAAGCAAATGTGGGTGGCGGGGACCTACATATGAATGTCATAGAAGAGGGGGAGGATGATAATGAGGCATCCAATGGACATTTTGATGATGGTATGGACAATGCAGATTGGGGTGAAATCACATCTGGTTATTCAAATGAGGATATTGACCAGGCCCTAGAACTCATGGAAAAGTGCCTGAATCCAAATAAACGGGCCAAGGACTATGGTCCCTGGCTAGACCTGGGTCTTTGTCTTTATAATATCAACAATTCGGCACAGAGTCCTCAAGATGAGAAGATGATTAGTAAATGGGCAGCATTTAGTCGTCGTGCCGAAGGCTATGAGGCCACGCCAGATGAGGACTATCAGAAAACATGGCGTGGTTTTCATATAACCACCGGTAAGAAGATTCGTATTGGGTCCCTTCACTTTTGGGCAGAGGAGGATAATCCGGCACGGTACAAGGAGATTACAGAGCGGTCTGCAGTTGGCTGGGTAATCAGCAATCCTGAGGGATCGCATGGAAAGGTGGCGGACCTAGTAAAGCGTCTGTACAAGCATGTATTCTGCTCTACTATTATGGGGCGCAAGGACCCCACCTACTTTCAGTATGTTGGCAACTACTGGAAGAAACTCAAGTCACCAAACGAACTCTGGAGGCGACTTACTGTAAATGTGGTTCGTCTTTACATGCAGGCGAAGTTTGAGGTCTGTCGTTTGGAACGGGCGGCAGGTGATAACGGAATGACTACAACCGATTTGAAAAAGGCAGAGTCTGAGCAAAACAGTCTGCGGGAGAAGCAGAAGACAATCACCAAGACACAGACCCAGTTGGAATCAACACCATTTCTGGAAAATGTACTGAAGGCCTGTTTTCACAAGTTTTACAATGACAACTTTACGGACATGTTGAATCAGCACAAAGATTTGATTGCCTGTGGAAACTGTGTGGTTGAACTGCGTCATTATGAGGGCGGTGAAATCCGCTTTAATGAGCGCCCTACCGTGTTTGTGCGAAAGGGGCGACCCGATGACTATATCTCATTTGTAATGGGCAAGGACAATGAACTTGAGCCGATTAACCTTGATTACGACGCTAAAACTGGAAAGTTGGCACCCTTTGACCCAAATACGCCTGAGCAGAAGGAGTTGGCGGAATTCTTCTCCAAGGTGTTTCCTGATCCGGCTTTGCGTGAATGGGTGATGACATTGTTAGCAGCCTGTTTGGAGGGTGAAAATAAGGAACAGAGTTTCTATATATTAACGGGAAGTGGTGGTAACGGAAAATCTAAGTTGTTGAATCTTATGAGTTATGTATTTGGTGAATATCAGACTTCACTAAACACGGCCGCTTTGACCAAGAAGCGACCCGACTCTAGCGCTGCTAATCCTGATATTATTACGCTGAAATCAAAGCGCTTTATCTATATGCAGGAGCCTGATGAGGGGGAGAAACTCAATACTGCCCGTATCAAGCAGTTCACGGGTGGTGACAATGTGGAAGCACGTGGTCTATATGCAGACCAGGAGCGGTTTAAGATTATGGGTCGCATCTTCTTCTCTACTAACGATCTGCCACCTGTACAAAGTATGGATGGCGGAACGTGGCGACGCATGAAGGTGATTCCGTTTGTATCTGGGTTTAAGCCAAAGGGACATGCAGAAATTAATCCCGCAAAGAATGTGTATGAGCAGGACCCTAACATTGACGACAAGTTCAAGCAAAATAATTTTAGGGTGGCGTTTCTACGCCTATTGCTACATTATTGGGAGACACGCTATTTGGTATCTGGTCTATCCATGCCTCCTGAGTGTGTCAATGAGGCGGTCAATCGCTTCAAGGCCGATAACGACTCATTTGTGGCATTTGCAAACGAATCTCTTATTAGGGAGCCGGATGCAGTGGTAACATTGGCAGAGGTGATGTCAAAATACAAGTTCTGGTTTTCTTCACAAACTGGGCGCAAACAACTCAAAAAGCCCGAAATCATTGAGCGCATGTCCAAAATGTTTGCCGTTCAAGATAGCGGTCGTTCATTCAGTGGAATCCGTGTTGTGTTGGATGGTGAAGATATTAGCGGAAATTTCATCGGTCAGGGCTTTGCTTAGATTATTGCCTTGTGGCTACGGCCTGTATTAATAAATGCGCAATAACAACCATTACGATTATAAAAATAATAAAAAATATAGCAATGTTTTTTGTTGAACCCATAAATTTTCCATATTTGCTTATTAAAACAAGCATTAGCGTACATAGTGCCAAAATATAGGAGATCCAAAATGCTAACATAACTTGGGCATCCACGCTTTCAAAAGACAAAAAACCGGTTAATGGTTTTTGGGGTTCGCTATCAATAATGCGTCGCCTATTTGTAAATGCCTTTTCTTTGTTTTCGGTTGTTTTGTTACGCATTAACATCTGTTTCTTTTTCAGTTCCTCTTTATATTTTTTGGCCACACCAACAACACCATTATTGGCTAAAGTATTTACCTGGTCCAACAACACATTGTATAATTTTAATTCTGTATCAAACTGTTTTTGTTTTGTGCCAACGTAAGTGCTAATCTCTTTTTCTGCATGTGCTGTTTTTCTTGTATTTGCCTCTTCGGGAACCAATTTATCGTATTGAGCCTGTTTGCTATTAACATCATTTTTTGCCATATTTAATTCAATACGTAGTCTTTCTGCGTCGGCACGTGGGTCCGGGGCAGGAGGTGGTATTGCTTTTACCTGGTTTGTTAAATTAGCACTGATTAATTGATTTAAATTAGAAGGGGATGCACCCATCGTTCTATTCTAATAAAAGATTATGTTATCCATTTCTGGTAGCATAATAAGCCAAACGTAGTTCACGTAACTGTTGGGGACTAGGGTTTGCCAGTTGCTCTTCTGTCATTACATTGCCATTTAGACCGCACATTGTTGTCCAAATATCGGTGCCAATTGAACGAAATTTATTCAGACAAATAGAAACATCCTTTTCCGTCTTTTTACCCTGATGTCTTACAAAATCACAATTTGTCATAACAATATATTGTGACCACGGACCGGTTCGCATACATAGAGCGTAGAATGTGGATAATGATTGCCATGAAACTGCTGTTGTTGCCGTTTTACCTGCTGTCCGATATTTACATTGTACTGCTGAATATGTATTGCCATCATATGCCACAATATCAATCCCCATATCTTTGCGTTTCATGGATAGACTTTCCAGAATATGCTCAGGAACATCTTCTAAAAGCCAGACATTTGTGTAGCCTTTGGTCTTAAGATATAATACGCAAAACTCTTCAAATATATCACCACGAATCTTCTTATTGTCACGATTGCGCATTTCTGTAAAATTATGTGCCGGTTCCGAATACCATTTTTGACATTCAACCAAGAATTCATCAAATAAATTTGGCGGACCCCTTACAAAGATAGTATGAAGTAATTTCTGTAAATCCATTTTTATTTGAATTATATTATATATAATTTATAATTCAAATTTTTACAATGAATTTGCTAAGTAGTTGGCTAAAAAATTGAAATCACATTTCACTAAAACCTAAATAGTAGGGTCGTAGTTAAAAAACTATTACAAAGTTAAAATGAGTTTTGCTAAAATGCAACCAACGCCCACTAAAACCGATGTGCCTATTTGCGACAGCGATAGACAGCCCTGCTACTTGTGGATTCATCTTCCTGTTAGCCCTGGGCGTGTCATTACTTTTCCCTCCATCAAGCAGGCATACACTTTTGCGGAGAAGTATGTGTACGAAGAAAACGCACGGCCTCTGCTTCCAGGAGATGAGGTAAAGAAGGAATTTGACACCACTTGGAGCAACGCAGACGGTGTGATGTGGGTTTCACCAGGAATGTTCTGGAACATGACCCTAGCCCAAATCTACAATGATATTAGTGCTGGTAACATTCCAGACTACAATCAATGGATGACGCTGGGTACAGTGGAACACCAGATGATTATTGGGCTTGGCTCAGACCTTCCAGAGGACTGTTACACTAGATTCTGTGTCCCTAATGGCTATACGCTGGAGGACCATGATAAGCCTGAGGATATGCCACCACTTCTGCGATTGGTGGCTGCGGAGGAGGAACTTTACGATTATGAGTTTGATTATGAAAATGGGTGCTGGATAAGATCCTAGAACAGATGCTTTTATAAGGCACTAACTTATAGAACAGCAAAGCTTGTTGGGTTCCTTTTTCTCTTCTAAAGTGGCCTTTTTCACTTCTACTGTATAAAATGAACCAGATATATCACAATTACTGTAATTTTTTGCCACTGGGTCATTGTTATACGAGTGTAATTGTGCTACTATATATTTATCCGATTCCTCCATTATGTATTTTATTTTGTAAGCATTCTTAAAATCGGTTTTTACCCAAATAATTCTTTTGTGTATGAAAAATTATAACAACCAGTCAGACAACGTTCTCTTGCATAATCTCTTTGCTCATCATTCATATTTTCAATGGCAACAAGCGGATATATTAAAGCACGGTTGCCCTCTTTGGTTATAGTCCAGTCTGCAGAAAATGGAATAATAGATGTATCTTCAAGAGTTTTATCGGCATAGCCTTCGTAGTATTTTGCCAAAATACTGTGCGCATGTGTTCTGGAGATTAGATACATCTGTGCGCCCCATAATTCATCTGGATACCCAAGATATTTGAAAGGATGTGTAGTTGACTTTTTCACGGGAAAATTACTATATGTGTCTATTGGATTTTCACAAAGATAGCCTAATAAAAGAATATCCAAACTCATACTATTAAAATCCGCAATTATTGACGGCAGATGTTTTATAAAATCCTTCCTTATAATAATATCATCTTCGCAAAATATTCCATAACTGTGACCCGATTCATAAAAACTACGGATCATATCAAGATGGCCATAACATATTGACCATACCCTTTTTTGATGACTGTCCAATTTATTATTTTGTAGGCGATCATCGTTAAAATCAACGCCCTTGTAGATCTGGGCCTTGATGTTTAAGGTGTTGAAAACCTTTTCTATTTGTTCTTTACGTTTATGTTCATATGATAAACAATAAAATCCTATATCGTTCATATTTATATTATAAATGCGAAAGATGTTTATATTGCTTTATTGCTTAAAATGGGCATGTCAGGCCAGTCTTTCCAGGCTTGGGTTTACCGGTGCCGGTAATGTAGGCAACCGTATCGGCCTCCAACTGGTCGGATAAACGGGCGGACATATCAGCAGCGCCTGTGACTCCCCGCTTGGTGTCGGAAAATGCCTGTGCGCCTAACAGTGCTGCTCCACCAACAATAGAGCCGGTTACTCCTGCACCTGCTCCCAAGGCAATGGCTCCATATGGAGATGCCCCTGCTATTACTCCCTCCCCAACACCCTGTAGGCGTGACACAGCCTTTTCGGCGCATTTCTGAGCATCATTAATTGCGACACCAAACGCACCAGGGCTTGTGTCATTTTCCGCACATGGACAGGCGGGTTTTACGGGAACCTTCTTGGGTTTGTAAAAGGCGCGCTTGTGCCAGAACCGCCCATCACGATCCACACTGGTATAGCGCCACCTGTATAATCCTACCAAGCCGACTCCGCTCATCAGTAAAACGGTCAAAAAGGCTGCAAATGGTGTGGAAATAAATGCGTTCTTTAACAAATACATTACAATGGCCATAGTAAGCATGACAATAAAGAATATCTGTAAAAAGAACACGGTTTCCAACTTATCATTGTAGTACCATTCATTAATTTCGGTCTGTCTGCGGGTAATATCCTTATCGTGTAGAACTCCTGAAACACTTGCCCGTGTCTTTTGAAGTATGTCATTCTGAAGTTGTAGCACATCGTTGTTACGAGTTGTATAGAAAGCAGCATTGTGGTCCATATCCATATATCTGCCCAAATCGGACTGTGCCTTTTGAAAAGCAGAACGCTTTGCGTCTAATGTCTCAGTAGTTATACGATTAACACGTTCAGATACATATTTGTTAAAAGCATCGGGATTATTCTGAAGGCTTTGCGCAAATTGTATCTGCTCCATATCTTGCAATGATTGAGTTACCCCAATCCAAGGGTTTCCGGATGAATTTGAATTACCCATTGCTGTCGCTCTAATTAAACTACGCTTATTGTTTTGGCAAACATAGGATTTGTCCGGGAGTTTCTGACAAATATAAACGAATTATTTGTGCTTTTATATTTTATCAAATAAAACTATGATAAAATATAATATTTGGATATTATGTATGTTTAAGAACCGGCAGAAGAACGCCAAATAGCAAATATTGCTCCAATGGCGGCGGCATTTAATATTACAAATGTACTGATCTGGTTAAGGATGTGTTCGTTCTTTTCCTGTGTGTATTTTACCATCTCCTTCTGAGTTTCTATTATGGCATTATCACGCTGTAAAAGTGTCTGCTGTTTGTTGAGTTCATCAATACGCTTTGCAATTTGTTTATTTGACATATTAATAATGTCCTTATTGCTGTTAATTGGATTCATACGGGACTCCGTTAAAAAGGCCACAATCTCAAGCAGATTGTTCAAGCGCTGATTCAAATCCGTGCTTATTTTTAACATTTGCCGGGCTATATTATTTTGCGTATTGTCAAGGGAAGTGGAACTTTTCAGAAACGTAACCAAGGCATATTTGTACCTTGATTCGTAGTAGCAGTATTCGCTCTTTACCCGATTGAAAAACAATGAATCCTTACGCACAAGATCATCCATATCAGTTTTTCCTGTGCCGGGAACAGATGTGCGAACAGGAACCATATTGAGTTGTTCAAGTTTATTCACGTGGGTTGAAAGTTGTGCGTAAGGAACCCTGCCTGTATCGGGATCCGGGGTAAATGTTAAAGGGGCTATTCCATTAGTAAATGGAGTTGTTAGTTGTGTCTCATCGTATGTACCGACGTCTGATGGGCAGAAATCGGATGAAGATATGCCGGGAACTGGTTGCGCAAAATAGTTACTCATCGTGTCCTTCTCTGATATAGTATTTATGTTCTTTTATTTGAAAAATGAAAAAACAATAAAACAATAAATAGGAAAAAAAAATTATCGCACTCTTTTTATTACTGGTAAAGGTAGTGCAGGTAATCTTGTTGGTAAATAACTTATTTGTGGTTGAGGGGTGATTTTTGCTATTCCTGATGTCATTAAATCAAACACATTGATATTATTTGTTTTTAGAAAATCCATTATGAATGCCGTCACAATAATCAATGAACTTAATCCAAAAATACACGCTATAAATAATAATGTGGAACGTGCGCCTTGGCTTAAATCAATATACGGGTTTGTTGGTGAAAAACTGTACCATGTTGAATATTGGCTTTCCCATGGCATATATGAAAAAGCGGAACTGTGGAAATTACTATCATATTTGGTTTCTTGTTCTTGTGCCTGTCCCTTTCTTAAAACTGCTTTTTGTTCCATTATATTGTTTTCCTCAATGAGTTTTTTTAGTTTATTCTCATCTTCATTAATCTTAATCACCATATCTGGCCCCAATTCACTCTGAATCTGCTTCAAATATACCGATAATGTTTCGCCTTCTGATACAATATCGTGTATTGTTGTTTCTATTTGAGTTTTAGCATTTACGACCTCATTGGCTGCTCCAGGATAATCAAGGGCGGCAGGGATTGAACGCTGTTTTACAATATTTATATTATTGTTATAGTTCTCTATCAATCTATTTCTGCGTTCTGAGTATGCTCTGTAATTGTCTAGAGTCCACTTCTGTGGCTGAGCCATATTTCACTATTATATAGAACATATTCTATACATAGTATAATCACCGGTTGTTGGGGATGGGCGTACAATCTCAATAATATTATCTGGTACAAGCCCTAATACACGAGTCATAATATCTACGTGGAACTTGATAAGTGGCAGATTCTTCTTCTGTTTCAGACGAAGAGTTGCCAACAGTTCGGATTCCTCAGAAGCCGGGATTTTGCGGAATTTTGGCTGTAAAATATGATTGGCGGGATTTACTATTAGTTGTTTTATGCTGTAGAATACAATACGGCGCTTGTGAAGTTGCCAATGCTTTATTGCCATTAAATGAAAGGCTTCGTGCATTGGCTCATTTAGAATCACAATTGCTTCATCGGTATCTACATTGGCGGCGTTATCTCCAAACTCCGCTGTGTCCCATAACTCTTCAACACGGCGCTCTAAAGAAAGGCGCACCTTCTCAAACACCCAATAGAACACTTGCGCACGTTTGGTCGGGGCGTTTTCATTCTTGGCATAAAGGCGAATGCGAAGAAGATTGGGACCACCCGTCGCAAGTTTAGTAATATCTGCTGGGGACTGATTATCGTAAGGGGTTGTGTCGTAGCCCTGATTATTAAGAATATCAAGAATCACCGGGCGGGTTCTGGCAACTAAATCAAAGAGTTCTTCGGTTGTATCCATTTTATTACTTCTAATAGTTGTAATTAGTATATTCAATTTTAAGCGCTTTTATTGTGTTTTATTGCTTTAGTGGCTGGGTAATCAAAAAAGGGCGATTTTTACATTTGAATCTTTTTAAGGTGCGACCACGACTTTGAATAACTGATTTTGTACATATAGCAATAGCCGCCTGTTCTTTAGAGCCTTTTCGTGCTTTTACTGTTTTTCTAACGGATTTGATACAGTTACAATAGTTTTTGCTCAGTGATTTGTGCATTTATCCGATAATTTTTACTAATTTTATAAATTTACCGATTCGGAAACTCTTGGTGAAAGACTTAACGGTGACAACGAATTATTTGGGGATATTGGGCGACAAGAAGCAGGAGTACATTGAGACATTGGGGTAACGCTCATATGAAACTGTTGTAGGGCGTTTTCCAGGGCATTCATGCGCTCTTCTGACTCCTGTTTTCGTAAATGTGCCATTTCAGCCAATGTTTTAGGACTCAGTGGCGATTTGTCGTAGGCATACGGAGAGGAAGGAGGGGTGAAGGGAATAGAAATAGAAAGACTGATTGCTTTTGGTGACATTTGTTCCTCACTGTTATCAGGATTTCTAATGGTTAGATTTAGCCTTGGGGGTGGGCCATGATCACAGATTTGCGGTTCTGGTTCTTTAGTACTAAATATCTGTTCTAGTGTCGGCGTTCTTGTAATTTTCTCAGTTGCCGTTTGTAGTTGATAGGGTCGCTTCTTGTAGAAATGGACCACTGGGGAAAGACAGAACGAAATGCGACTCATTATATCTCTTTTTGGATATTCTTAATTAAGAATAAGAACTAAATATAATTCAATTTTTAAGACTAATCTATTTGCTATTTCTTTTGTAAAACACTAATATCCTATGCGTTATTATTCATAATGTGTTTGATACAATATGAAAAATATATTATTGGGCGATTTACTTCCACCTGCAAGTGATTAAATTCTTACCTGCCTTTTTGCACTTCATGGTATTTTTAACATTTCTACACTTGACAAGGCGCTTGGCGGCATTTGCGCAAGATGACTTTTTAGAAACAACGGGGCTGCGTTTAGGCGTGGCCTTCTTGGTTACAGCCTTTCGTGTCTTGTTTTTTCCGGGTGCGTTCTTACCTGCATAAAATGGGCCGTACATTGGCATAATATATATAAGTTACGGAGAATTTATTTTGCGACTATTAGAATATAAAACATTGCCGATTTATATTTATAATGGCAACATCTTTATTTTCAAAACAAATAAAATATAAGATTGAATATGAGAACCTGGATATATTTACAAATTACGAAACAATACACTGGAAGCAAATTGTAAATTCGTTGGATCGTGATTCGGAACAATATAAAAAATACGCTGATGTATTTTCTAAAAGACGAACCATTGTGGCAAAAATTGGAAATGAAGAAGTGGCAAATGAATACAGAATTTACGAAACTATTGGCCAATTAAATTTAGCCACAATTGCCGAATGCTATTCTAAATTTAATTATCTGGGAAATACTATTATAATTATTCCCTATATTGCGGAAGGAGATGTTGGCAATTGGAAATGGAATCGCTCCAATTTTGACCTGTACAAAAATGTTCTTAAACACATTTGTATGACTGTGTTATTCGCTTTTCATAAGTGTAGATTTCTACATTCTGGAAATATACTATTGAAAAGGACCAGGCAAACTTCTGTTGATTATGGTGATTTTGGGAGTCTAAAAGTTGATGGTTTATTGCCGGTGTTAGTTGATTATGGTAATTCGCAATTAGATATTGGCGAATCCAAATATGTGTTTCAGAATTTGATGAATTTATTTACTGTAATTTCCAAAAGTGGCAATATTAAATTTGAATTTAATTATTTGTGCGATTTACTGAAAAAATTAATTGATGAAAATGGGGCTGTAACTAAGAAAAATTGTGTTGATATATCTAATAGTGTTGATAATATAAAAATAATTTATATAAAGTCTGATATCCCTCCTTTGGGGAATTTTTTACAGCGTCCGGTAAACTAATGAATTTTGTTTGTTTGATTTGAATATGGACGAATTAGAAAAGGATGTTAAAGAATACTATATGTTAAGAGACTATCCGCATAAAACCAAATGGTCCGGTTCTGGACGTATAATTATTAATCGTCATATTATAAACTATCGTGAAGGGCTGAACACAGACGGGTCTTTTGATGCCTATTTTTGGGCGGGTAAAAATAAAAGGCTTAGGCCATGTTTTGTGCTAAAAATTACTGAAGAAAAAGATGCTGTTTTACAATCTGTCGACCGAAGACAAGGATGCTTTGTAGATAACCATGATAATTCAAAAGATCTGGTTAGGGCAGCAATTCAACTTTCTAAAAATAAAAATGCCAAAAGTTTTCAATTTAACGATAATTCATTTATTCAATGTCCAGAAAAGGTTCATTTAGCAGATTTATCTTTTTTAACAACCGGTAAAACCTGGTACGAATCGTTTTTATCAATTATTCCGATTGATCCTGATGAAAAAAGACAAGTAGAGAAATATCGCAATATAGTTACTAAAAATAACTGGGCAAGTGTTTTAGAAAATATGAAAAAATTAGATGAACCTATTGATTTAGATATTGATGGCATTAATATTTATTCTGAAGGTTCGGCAATGTTGGTTTTAGACAGGGCTAAAAAAACAAAATTACATTGTAAGACTTTCAATAAAAAAATAAAATCTTTACTTTTATCTAGTGGGATTCCATCATTACAAGGTATGGCGTGGGTACTTACACTCTAAATAAATCGTCCGCCTTATTTAACTTTCGTGGAATCCATCGTATTCCTATCCACTCCAGAGTTTTTACCAAGTCAAAGATATGATAATAATAATCCAAATATAATGGCAGTGGTCGCTTTTTCTCTATCAAACAATTTATGATATTTAGATTATCATTTTCAAGTTCAATTGATTTACTG
>Ga0214923_10002307_pt1 | contig 25545 bp, 25 predicted proteins | sample LL1510_MetaG_FD_177993 | JGI IMG/M metagenome (GOLD analysis project Ga0214923, IMG submission 177993) | Freshwater microbial communities from Lake Lanier, Atlanta, Georgia, United States - LL-1510 | ecosystem: Environmental > Aquatic > Freshwater > Lake | place: USA: Georgia | collected...
TCTAGAAAGTTTTTAAAAAATATTATTCTAGATTGATTACAACTAGAACATTCTAAAATTTTTACTTTTATGCTCTAGAAAGTTTTTAAAAAATATTATTCTAGATTGATTACAACTAGAACATTCTAAAATTTTTACTTTTATGCTCTAGAAAGTTTTTAAAAAATATTATTCTAGATTGATTACAACTAGAACATTCTAAAATTTTTACTTTTATGCTCTAGAAAGTTTTTAAAAAATATTATTCTAGATTCATTACAACTAGAACATTCTAAAATTTTTACTTTGTTTATCTAGAAAGTTTTTAAAAAATATTATTCTAGATTCATTACAACTAGAACATTCTAAAATTTTTACTTTTGTGCTCTGGAAAGTTTAAAAAATATTATTCTAGATAGATTACAACTAGAACATTCTAAAATTTTTACTTTTATGTTCTAGAAAGGTCATGATCTAATAAAATTTTCAATTACGTAAGGGTTTGATAGAGTGATTCTCTAGTGTTTTTTGAATTTGTGGCACTTCTTTAGCGTTTTCAAAGTAGGGTCGCACATAAAATGTCAAAAGTTTTCGGAAATTTTCGTAATCATCACGAATGTAAATTTATTAATTCTAGTTTTTCAAGTATTATTTCGTGAATTTGACGAAATATTCCGAAAGCTCTTGAATGTGTATGTAAATATAACTAGAACATTTTGAAATTTTTATAATAAAACAGTAAAAAATTGATCATTATATTATATCTAGTAATTAGTGCATATAATATTAATAAATAAAATGAGCAAATTAGAACTACTTCAAAAGTGCAAAGAAGCTGGGATTAAATGTAGTAGTTCAAAAACGAAGAAAGAACTTTTATTATTATTAAATGGAAAAGATAAAGAAAAATCAACAATATCATCAAATACATTTCTAAATGTCCTTACTGAATTATTAATAAAAATACCTAAAGATAAACAACGAAAAGTGTGTAGAAACTGTAATGAGCTTGGTCATAGTGTGACTGGAATCGACTGCAAACTAAATATTGAAAAAAACAATAAGCTCAGAAAGCAAATAAAAAATTACGTAATGTCTAAAAATATATTAGATGATAAGGGTATAGATGATTATTGTATTGAATTGTGCAAATCACTCGATATTACCCCCAATTTATGTAAATCATTATATTATGAAATTCCAGTTGAAGACTTATTGAATAGGAAAATAGACTTGAATGCATATATAAATAATATTAAAACTTTATATGTAAAATGCCATGAATGTAATAAAGATATACTAAACATTCAATCAAATAAAGAATATTTAAAAAAAATGTTATATGTGACGTTTGCTGGTCTAAATATGAAAATACACGCAAATTAGCATGGGAACAAATTAAAGCATATCGACTAACTCAATGTGAAATTTGCGGTAATATACAGACATGTCAATCTGAAAGATATCATTATGATCATCTAAATATGTTTAATAAAAATGATAGTATTTGTCGAATGGTTAATGAAGGTGTAAATATTGAAGAAATTTATGCAGAAATAGATAAATGTCAAATTTTATGTTTGTCATGCCATCATATAATTACCGATATAGAGCATAAATTAGGATTTACTAGAATAAAAACTAAATTGACTAGAGATCTCAACCAGTTAGAAATTACTGAAGACATATATAACCAACAAGTTGCGTATTATCAAGAAATATATGAAACAAAAATGAAACATATTTACAAAGAGCTAAAAATATCAATATCTAGAGCAATCTAAAATTTTTACTTTTACACACTAAAAAGTTTTAAAAAAATATTATTCTAGATAGATTACAACTAGAACATTCTAAAATTTTTACTTTTATACTCTAGAAAGTTTTAAAAAAATATTATTCTAGATGTAATCACAACTAGAACAATCTAAAATTTTTACTTTTATACTCTAGAAAGTTTTAAAAAAATATTATTCTAGATAGATTACAACTAGAACATTCTAAAATTTTTACTTTTATACTCTAGAAAGTTTTAAAAAAATATTATTCTAGATGTAATCACAACTAGAACAATCTAAAATTTTTACTTTTATACTCTAGAAAGTTTTAAAAAAATATTATTCTAGATGTAATCACAACTAGAACAATCTAAAATTTTTACTTTTATACTCTAGAAAGTTTTAAAAAAATATTATTCTAGATGTAATCACAACTAGAACAATCTAAAATTTTTACTTTTATACTCTAGGAAGTTTTAAAAAAATATTATTCTAGATAGATTACAACTAGAACAATCTAAAATTTTTACTTTTATACTCTAGAAAGGTCATGATCTAATAAAATTTTCAATTACGTAAGGGTTTGATAGAGTGATTCTCTAGTGTTTTTTGAATTTGTGACACTTCTTTAGCGTTTTCAAGTAGGGTCGCACATAAAATGTCAAAGGATTTCGGAAGTTTTCGTAATCATCACGAATGTAAATTTATTAATTCTAGTTTTTCAAGTATTATTTCGTGGATTTGACGAAATATTCCGAAAGCTCTTGAATGTGTATGTAAATATAACTAGAATAATTTATAGTAAAAATAAAAAATAAAATATTTAGAAGTCTGGCAATCCAGGTTGTATTTTCAGATCATGAAGATTAAGTTTTTGTGCTCCTCCCGTTTGCAGTGATGGTGTTGTAGAATTTCCACTCATAGTAAAATAATAAAATCCCATTAAAACACCAGACGCGACAAAAAAGGATACAATGCAATAGGTCATATTGACTTCAGATTTATTTTGTTTTTGTGTATAGTAATTAGCAGAAGCCGCAATTAAACCTATTATAACAGCTAAAACATAAGGATTGTTCCATTCAAACATTAGTTTATTTATATAATTATAGATGAGGTTCAAAAAGAATTATTTTGAACGAAGTACTTCAATCAATCAAGCTCAAGATGTTTTATTATTATTATTATCTTGAATCATTTTAATAATATCTTTGCCAAACTCATTAAGTTTTACGGATCCCATACCATAAATGTTTTTAAGTTCTTCCATATTTTTTGGTACAGTTTTAACGATTTCTTCTAAACTTTGATTTGTTAGAATGCGGTAAGGTGCTACTTTCTTTCTTCTAGATTGATCCATTCTATACTTTGATAATATTTCGTATAAGGGATTATGGGTCAAATTATATTTTTCTTGTAATGTCTGATCCATTAAATCTTGTCCAATATTTCTAGGTGTTTTTACATCAGTTATTTTTTTTCTTTTAACATTTTTAGGATTTTGTTCATCTTTATCTTTAGTAACAACTAGAAAACTGGATAAACTAGATTTTGAATCAGTAGTTAGCATTTTAACATTTACAGTATCTAGAATTTCAGGTTTTCCTAATTTTAAATCTTCAAACCAAAAACCACTATCAGCTCTATGATTTGTTTCAACTAAAATACCTAATGCAAGCATTCTAGATATTAAACGATCAACTGTTGAATCAGGTAATTTTCCAGAACTACATCTATATTTAGATTCCAATCGTTTTCTAGTCATAGGATCATTAGGTGTATCATTTTCTATTAATTTTGTTAAAAACACAGCTTGATCAGTTAAATCTATTTCGTGTAAATTTTGTTGTCTTTGGCAATTATCGCAATTACCATTGCACCAATTTGGTTTTATTTCATTAATTTCTCCAAAATATTGGGAAAGTAGAAAGTGACGACAATCTATCATATTTTCAACAAAATTGACCATATCATTTAATTTATTCAATTGATAATTAACGAAATCTTTTTCTTTATTTTCTGAAGTTGTTGGTGTCTTATCTGTATCTATAAAATCTAAATTATCAATATCATGTAAATTCATTTGAAAATGTGAATCATCTTCCAATTTAGATGATCTTATTAAATTATCATATTTAATTTTATCTTGATAAGAATAGAAAAGGAAGCAATCTGATTCCAATCCATCCCGACCAGCTCTTCCTATTTCTTGATAATAGCTTTCCAATGATCTAGGTAAATTATAATGAATAACAAATCTTACATCTGGTTTATCAATACCCATTCCAAAAGCTATTGTAGCCACAATAATTTTAATGTCACCGGTGAGCCATTGTTTTTGAACGTATGATCTTATATTTTTATCTAGTCCAGCATGATAGTGATGTGTTGTAAAATAATTTTCTAAATAAGATGAGATTCTTTCAGTTTCTTTGCGGTTATTACAATAAATAACTCCAGATTTATCTTTGTATTTGTTATCAATTAGTTCACGTAATTCTGATAAATTCGAATTAGTTTTACCCATAATACTTAATCGTAAATTTGGTCTAAAGAAACTAGTAGTCTCAACATGCGGATTATTTAATTCTAATAATTTTATAATATCTTCTTTTACTTTCGGAGTCGCTGTTGCTGTTAAAGCCATTATTTTAACATTATTATATGTTTTTTTAAGAACATTTAATAGGAGATAACTGGAGCGAAAGTCATGACCCCATGTTGAAACACAATGAGCTTCATCAACTACAATACGATTCAATTTACCATTTTTAGATAAATCCTTAAGAACAGCGATTAATTTTGAATCACCTAATAATGTTTCTGGAGTAGTATATAATAAATCTAATTGACCATCAGTACTAATTTTTTTGTAAATGGATCCTTTATCTTTTTTTGCTACATCACTATTCAATAACGCAACTTTCACATTTTTAGTTTTTAACGCTTGAACTTGATCTTCAATTAATGATTTTAAAGGAGATAAGACAATTGTTAAACCATTTTCTGTGATAGCAGGTAACTGATAACACAATGATTTCCCTGATCCGGTTGGGCTTAAAATTAATAAATCATTACCCAGATGATTGAGAACTTTCTCTTGAAAAGGTCTCAATTTATTAAAACCGAAATACTTTGACAAGTTTTCTAAGTAAATATCCATTAGATTATATAATATAAATAAAGTGTTAATTCAATTTTTAATTATGAATCATGTCAAACAAGAATTTTGAAAAGGTATCACCGAACTCATATATTTCAATGAAATTTCAGAAAATAATAATGAATTGCTACCTTTCGTTATTAATCTATTCATAACATATGGATTACTAGGTGTATAACAATTATTAACATTCTGTATATTACATAGATCATTATAACAGCAATCATGTTTTGCCCCTAAAGAATGCCCTATTTCATGAATTATTGTTCTAATTAATACCTCTTGATTGTATTGAATTATGTTAATAGTTATAGTGTTATAGTATGGTTTACATATTCCTCCACTATATTTATTATCAGCACCCATACCTAAATAAGCTATACCATACATATTTAATTCAGAATATGATCGATGTACTAATAGTAAGTTTAAGCAATTATCTGGTATTGTGTGTCGTGCAAATGTGTTTAAAGTATTATTATAGTTGAGCAAAAGATTTGATAATCCACCTTTTACTCTATGATATTGATTGAGTAAAGTAATATTTGCTAATTGTATTTCTATAATATTTTCTAGTTGTCGATTGACTATTTTTATAGCATTATTGATTAAGTTATTAACTTCGGCGCGTCCATATTGATAATACATTTTGTAAAAAGTATAATCGATATCAACTGATAATTTGCATATTGGAGTTGATTCAGATAACAACATTAATAACATTAATAACATTAATAACATTAATAACATTAATACGAATATATTTTTGATCATTATATTCTAGTTTTTAAGAAATTGTATAATCAATTTTTAAGGCTAAATTAGAACCATTATATATCATAAAATTAATAATTGAAATACTCAATAATTAAAATATAAAACTATACTAGAAATGCTAGGCGGATTTGCTATTGCAATGTTAACCATTGTAAGTTCAATATTTGTATTATGTACCATATATCACATCTATAGATGTTATATTGAAGAGACACCTGAATACAAAGAGCGAAAGAATCGTGAATATTATGAACGTACACAATATTTAAGGGATCGACCAGATTACGTTCAATCACGCGTGACTGGTGATCCGGATAGTAGTAACGGTGTTGTGCAAATTGTTATTGACATCAGTACACAAATTGCAAATGACGTTAGAAATACCCAACCCGTGGATCAAAATTATCCCGGATATCCTAATTCTTCCTCTTCAGAATAAAAAAATTAAAACACATTAAAAATAAATTATATCTATATCGGAGCAAAATTGCTTTTTTTTAGTCAAATTGTCTTAAAAATTGGAAAAAAATTGAGATAAAATAATGGTATATATTTGGTGAGTACGCCCTCATACATAAAGCTACAATCACACCATGGATGCATATTCAATTTTAATTGCGTGTCTTCTAGGAGGAATTGGTTTGATCATATTAAGTATAATGTGTGCATCAATTCAGCATTTTTGTGGAAAATGTATTTCCAACTGCAGAAAAATGAACCCAGAGCAAATACCATTGCTTCAACATGAATCTGTGTTACCAGAAGTATCAACTGGAGAAACACTAGAAGTTGTTAAATCTGTTGATGAATTAGGTTCATATGAAGGAGACATAAATGATAAACAATCCAGTTATATTATTAATTTTGAAACGAATTTCAGAACACCTATTGGGTATGATGTAGAAGTTCAAATTGAAATGTACTTTTGTTGTTGTCAATCGAATTAATTATCATCTTTTAACTAAAACATATTAGAAACTATATCTCTATTCGGGATTATTTTTTTTAGTTAAATTGCATTAAAAATTGGATAAAAATTGAATAATCATAATACGTTGTATATGTATATTAATATATGCATTGGTATGATATTTTCTTGTTGTGTCTTTTGGCATGCGTAGGTTTCGCGATTTTACTTGCGATACTTAATGCGATTACGAATTGGTGTACTGGTACAACAGTGACCGGGTAAGTCTGTCATAATCGTAACTGTAACTGAATAAAAATAAATTAAACCGACTACGACTATAAATTATCTCAATTTTGGGATTACTTTTTTTTAGATGAAGAATGAGATTAGTCAAAAATACATCCTGGAGGTAACCAATAATCTATAACTGGAGTTGTGTCGTCAATGTATCGGTAAACGTTAATTTCTGAGATATTTTCCCAGTCAATATTTATATCAATTTTAACATTTATATAATATGTTTCATATTGAATGTCTTGTTCATTGCATAATGGGATACCGTTTACTTTTTCAATAATAAATCCAATGTTTTTGTCTCTAAAATCTTTGATAGTATTCATATTATTCTAAAAATAATTAGTAAAATTGATATTTATATGATTCAATTTTTTATAATAGTGTTGTTTGCGTCGGGTGGTAATATAAAAAAATTGATGCATTCAGTTCTGATTAACTTAAGATTTTTGTAGATTAAATAAATTATCCCTGAATTATTAAATTATTAAATGAGTAAAACGTCAAACGCTCTCCAAACTGAAGTTAAGCACTGCTGGGCCTACGGTAAATTCGCCGTTGAGCTACTTGAACAAGTATCTAAGGATTATAGCTTAGATTTTGAAGCTGTATGGTCTAAATATTTCCCTGATGTTTCGCATCAAAAAGCATTGAAGAATGGTCGTAATTTCATTAAGAATTGTGATCCTCGTAAAGCAATTCAGGCTGCTCGTAATGCTTATCAATATTATTTGACTGAACAATCTGAAAAGATTCAACAGGAAGGGAAAACTTTTGATATTACCGTTCATGGCAAAGAAATTGGTGCGGCTTGGAAAAAACTGAATGAAACTCAACGTGAAAAATACAAGAAGCAAGCGGCTGAAGATGAAGCTCGTCATGCTATGGATTTGCAAGATGTTGAGGAAAAGATTCGAAATGGTGCTATGCAAGAAAGTCCTTTCCACCGCAACACTCGTCATCGTACTGGCAATGTAAGTGCTTTAAACATGTATGTTAGTCACATGACGACTATTCTTAAAAATTCGGAACCTGATCTAAGTAATACTGACCGTATGAAAAAGATCCATCACATGTGGAAGAGTGCTAGTGCGGAGGAACAAGCTACTTACCAAGCGAAAGCTGATGAAAAGAATCGTTCTCATGTTTCTGAAGAAGGATCGGCGACTGTAGCTACCTCAACCACAGCTACTCCAGCTGTTGAGAAGAAAGCTAAATCCAGTCCTAAACCCAAGCAAAAGAGTGCGACTGTAACTCCTGCTCCAGCGGCTGAACAATCAGCACCAGCTCCAAGTAAAAAGAGTTCTCCCAAACCAACTCAAAAGCCAAGTCCTAAACCAAAAGGTGAGAAGAAAGAGGTTGAAGCAACTACGGCAACTCCAGCTCCAGTTGAAAAGAAAGCCAAAGCTTCTCCTAAACCAAAAGTCGCTACTAAGGCTTAAATAGTTTAACCAAGGTTAATAATTAAAATTTAAAATTTTATATTTTTTTCTTGAATATTAAGTAAATATTTGCTTAATAAATGAATACTTTAGAATTTGGTGATAATTCTAATAATGAAAAATTAAGAAGCGCGTGTGATAACATTATGAATGATACTATTTTGTCTAAATTGAATGAGAAAGATAATGGTCATGGTCGGAGTATGGCTTCTTTTTTGGAGAACAAATACAATAATACCATGAGTTATTTGATAAATTTGACAACATTTAATTTTAGAAGGGATGATGATTTAGTGATTGAAGTTGTTGAGAATAATGCCGAATACAATAATTTATTAAATTTCATAAATATGTCTGGTAATTATTTTAATGCAATCAATTCTCTTTCTGATTATATAAGTAAATGTGCCAATATATATAATCTAATTTCATCAAATACAGATAAATTTCCAGAGGATGTAAAAATGGGTGCATCTTTTAAAAAAGAGATTGATTCAGTCATTTCTAAAAAACTAAAAGCATTACCAAATTTAATACCAGATTATGAAAAAAAAATACTAGTACGATACCCTAATAATCAAGGTGATCAAAGCAATCAAAATGATATTATTATTGTGCCAGGATCTGCTGATGAAGGTCAATGTATAGAGAGAGTTAATAAATTAATACAATTGATATCAAGTGGTAATATTAACCTACAAAAAATTAAATATATTATATTCTCTGGACGAGGTAACAATCTTTCTATGAAAGTCGAAGAAGATAGTGTTAGATTTTTTAAAAAAGCAAACCCTCAAGAAAATAGTTCTAGTGAAACTCAAGATAGTAGTTCTGATGAAATTAAACTAGCTATGGCGAACACTGTTGAAAATAATAAAACATCTGAATCAAATCTTGATAAAACTTTTTTTAAAACAGAAGCATATTTAATGGCTGAAATGTTTGTTAAGTACATGTATGCCAATCATGAACATAAAGATATATTAAAAACTGGAAATATCGTCTCAAAAATTAGACTTGAATCAATGGCTCTTGATACAGCCGCTAATTTTATATTAGCACCATATTCTATTTCATATTGTATTGAAACAAATATTGAAAATAATGAAATAAATATTAAAGTTGTACATGATAAAACCCCACTTGATATTTCAGCAATACTCAATCAAATGTATACATCTCATTTGCATGTAATATCAAATGATTTTCACATACTCAGATGTATGATTACATGTTTGCAAACATTACGTCCATATCCTTTGTCAGGGCAGCAATTTGGTGATGTAACTTTTCATTCATGTGAAACTAAAAACCCTTTGCTTGCTGAAAATTATTTTTCTAGTTCTTATCAACCAAATTTTCAAATCTTTTTCGAAAGAGACGACTCTCCCAACATCTATTTAAATAAAAATGATAAATCAGGTATTACAAAAAAACCAATAGAAGAATCTGACCCTATTAAATTACACAATTACTATCTATTCAGGTTAATACTCGATCACGGATATTATTCTGATGCCTCGAGACCATTAGTCAAAATCTTCATTAATCGTTTGAACACTTTATATAAAATATTTGATTCACATTCCAATAATAATATGGTTATTCCTGTAAATGATCCTGTAAGTCTTGTAAATGGTCCAGTAAATGGTTCTGCAAATGGTTCCGCAAATAGTCCTGTAAATAATTCTGTAAATGTAAATTCTGCAAATGGTCCTGCAAATGGTCCTGTAGATAATAATGTATCAGGTGGTTATAGAATAAGGGTAACACATAAAAATAAAAAGAATAAAAGTCACAAAAGAGTTAATGGGAGCGTAAAAAAATTGAAGAAAAAAACCCAAAAGTAAATTATAGTAACAAATGTCTAATTTATATAGTATATTAATAGATCGTAAATATTATGTGGTAGCGTCTGACAACATAATAGAGTCTTTCATAAAATTTAAAAATATGTTTCCAAATAATCATATATGTGAAGATATGATTAAACAACACAATAATTATGTATGTATTTCTGTAGGTAATACTTATTGTTATATATGTGAAAGTGGGGTCACAGGTATTTGTGATTGTGCATCCAAATTGCGATGCGAATAAAGCTCTATTTTTTTACAATTTTTAAATTTTTCAAGTTTAAGGAGTGCATCAATGATTTCAAGTCTTTGATCAAGTCCCTTTGTTTTAACCCATTTATTATTAACATTTTTTATATGTTTTGCATACCATTCAAAACTCATTGCAAGTTTCTTATCAGGAAATAATACTTGTGCTCTATATTCCCAATCTGATGTTTTTCTAGTTGATTTAGCACCACCAGATGTAATACCATTATGTTTTTTTAATCTTTCCTCTACATTATTAGTTATCCCAATATATGTCACATTCTTCAATGGTGAATACAACAAATAACAATAATACTCCATTCACTATTAATATCTTTATATTACTTTTATTTTTTCTAGTTGAACACTACAATGCAATTATATAATATCCAATTCAATTATATAACAGTATAGATTGTTTCGTATATATTTTAATATGCAGCTCCTATTTTAAAAAGTCTTTCTATAAGCTACACCCTTATAATAATATATAATATATGTATTGTAAAATATTTAAGCCCTATTTAGAAGTAAATGCCGCATACACTCCTGAATTTTGAGATTTTTTTTAGGAGTGTTTATAATTAAACTGGGGATAACTCAAGCCCTATTTTAATTTTTTTTATCTTTTTTTTGTTATTTTTGAGTGATTTTTTTATAAATTTTGCAATTTTTACAAAAAATAAAAAAACGCTACCAAAATTTGGGTTTATCTCTGCGTTCATTTTAAAATAGGAGTTTTAATATGTTACATGTGCTATAAAAAACTAAAAAAAAGTAGAAAAATAGAAGAATAAAACATTTTTAAATTGAAACAGGACAGCACACAAAAAAATGTGTGCTGTCGTTTTGAAATTCGCGGGTAACCTTTGAAACATTTTAACTAATATAAAACTCCTAAAAATTCCAATTTACGAGGGTGAGCTAAAAAACCACCAAAAACCTCTTTTTTTTGTTAGCCGGCAAATTAGCTTAATACAAGAATTGATTACAAAACCTTCGGACTTTCGTGACTTTTACTAGTGACCTGGGGTAAAGTCTATAGGGCTTGAGTTATCCCTAGAACTATCCAGAAACGGCCATTGCTCTACACCGGTTCAAAAATGAGTAACTCCCAGTCATTAATACGGTTTAAAGCGGTCATTGAGGGTTTTGTTGATTTTTATAAGAAAAAAATGTTCAGGAGTAGGGCTTGAGTTATCCCCGTGACATTCCAGGTCTACATTCGTTTTTTCACACATTTTTTACAAATCACATATAGTTATGCCATAAATACTATTTATTATATCCTAAAAACTCCTAAAAATGAAAATCATATTATTTTCAGGAGGTATAAGCATCATAACATATCAAAGATAATAGTTAAAACATAAATGACACACATTAACCACTTAAAAATCACTTAAAATATTTTTTAAAGCATAATAGTGCCATAAGTAATGCTATTTTATAATTTTTAATGATTATTGTAGTGACTGTGTTGTTTATGACATGTCATTGCGTTAAATATAGCATAAAGTCGTCAAAAAGCTAAAAGTTAGCCGGATTAGCCGGGGTCGGCTAACCAGTTAGCCGGATAATTAGCCGGGCTGTTAAATTGATTACAAAACCTTCGGGAAATTCTGGGTCCTTAAAATGACTGAAAATGACCCCCCTATTTTTTAAAATATTTTTTCGTCATATCCAATGTCCCTATCTTCTTTATTTAATTTATAAGGTCACTAATGTGATTTTAAAAAGGAGCGAAAAAATTATAGCAATAAAATGTATTTAAACTGTGCATAAATTCCATACATTTTTTTCAATAAAAAAACACATTGTATTTTGGGAGTTTCATGTAATACAATAGAGACTAAAAAAGGAGTAAAAGTTATGTAGCATGCTATGTTTTCGATGCCGGCTAAAATATAAAATTAATATCTAAGATAGTAAATAAGATCTGGTTTAATGTATGTTTGTGATCAATGTTTTTATCAGACAGATGACAAATCAAATTTCAGACGTCACCAAAGAAATTTGAAACATAAAAATAAAATTAAATGTGAATGTGGACAAGAATTTACTCACTCAAGTAGTTTAAGTCGCCATAAGAAATCAAGATGTAACGCTATAGAAAATGTTGATTTAGTAAAAGATTTGACTCATCAATTGGAGATTGAAAAACTAAAACATCAATATGAACTGGAAAAATATAAAAATCAAGCTAATAAAATTATTTCACTAAAAGAATCTGAAAAAAAAGATATGGAACTAAAACAATTAGCTAGCCAACTAGAAAATCTTAAGCAATTTTCTTATTACTCCACTCAGGAAATTAAAAACCAATTCAATGTATTTGGTGGAAATAACCAATTTATCAATAAAAAAGATACACTCAATATGTACTTCAAAGATGTCATTGATATTGACACTTTCACACAAAATCTTAAAAACGGTTACGGATTAACTTCTGAAGACACTAAATCTATCTTAGATGGCTATCACATGTCAGGTATTAAATCATATGTACCAAATGTCTGTTATTATCTTAAAAAAAGTTACACCAAACAATACAAAGATATTTTTGGACGTGACCCAAAACCAGAAGAAATTATATTGCCTTTTGTCATATCAGACTCCGGTTTACGACAACATTATGAAAAAACATTAGAAGAATGGCAATCTACTACTTCCAATGAAAATATAAAAAAAATAATTGTTATTTCAAATGACCAAATCTACCAACATCATAACCAAAATATTCCCATGACAGCACTTGATAAAGTTATAATTCTTAATAGTATGTTACGCATCAATAACTATAATAGTATTATCAATGATATCAAGTCGAAAGATATTAAGTCAAAAACAACACTGGAAATACAATATATCCCCTAAAAATTGATCATATCATATTTAACTATTTATAAAAGTATGGTAAAACTCAAACAATATACTCCTGAAGAAATAAAACTTCATAATACCAAACTAGATGCTTGGGTTATTATTAATAATAATGTTTATAATATAACCCCTATTATAGATAATCACAATCAAGGGATATTATCAACTCTTGGTAAAGATGCTACTGAAACTTTTAATCTTTTTCATGGTAATTCACTCAAAATAAAAATAAAACTTGGAAAATATTTAATTGGAAAAGTTGCAAATTCTCATACATCATCAATATTTTTTACAAAATTAATTTGCTGTTTTACACGTAATCACAAACTAGTGTAAAACTTTTTACAACTGGAACACTATAATATTTTTACTTTGGTGCGCTAGAAAGTTTTTAAAACATATTATTCTAGATTCGATTACAACTAGAAAACCTTAAAATTTTTACTTTTGTGTCTTAGAAAGTTTTATAAAAGTATTATTCTAGATTGGATCACAACTGGAACACTTTAATATTTTTACTTTGATACACTAGAAAGTTTTTAAAACATATTATTCTAGATTCGATTACAACTAGAAAACCTTAAAATTTTTACTTTTGTGTCTTAGAAAGTTTTTAAAACATATTATTCCAGTTACTATAACAACTAGAAAACCTTAAAATTTTTACTTTTGTGTCTTAGAAAGTTTTATAAAAGTATTATTCTAGATTGGATCACAACTGGAACACTTTAATATTTTTACTTTGATACACTAGAAAGTTTTTAAAACATATTATTCTAGATTCGATTACAACTAGAAAACCTTAAAATTTTTACTTTTGTGTTTTAGAAAGTTTTTAAAAAATATTATTCCAGTTACTATAACAACTAGAACATCTTAAAATTTTTACTTTTATACACTAGAAAGTTTTTAAAACATATTATTCTAGATTCGATTACAACTGGAACACTTTAATATTTTTACTTTGATACACTAGAAAGTTTTTAAAACATATTATTCTAGATTCGATTACAACTAGAAAACCTTAAAATTTTTACTTTGATGCACTAGAAAGTTTTTAAAACATATTATTCTAGTTACTATAACACCTAGAAACCTTAAAATTTTTTTGTAAAATATAATGTACATCATAATGCTTTAATTTATTCAAGACTTTAATGAGTGATTTTACTAATGTTTTTTTGATGAACGATACCCTATAAGGAGTCCCTAACTAATTGAGTCCGAACATAAACTGTCAAAGGATTTCGAAGGATGTCGTAGTTATTATGAAAATAATTTTAAGAATTTTTATTGGTGCTATCGGTGCTATTCGTGAAATATACGAATATATTTCGAAAACTTTTGAATATTATGTAAATACAGCTAGGACAATCTAAATTTTTTACTTTGTTGTTCCAATGATGTTAAGAATTAAAAATATGTTTAAAAATATCTATTGTGTTTTGTGTATTTTTTGTGTGATTTTTAACTATATAATTATTTGATGTAGTTGTCATTATAGCAAAATAGAAATTTAATACCTGTCCATCATGATCCTGTAAAATCTTTCTAAATATTTCAGCAACATGTTTAATAGGATTTCTCCAAGCACCACATCCCAATGCTCCAAAAATAATAGTATCATGATTATATTTAATTGCCGTTTGAATAATTGTTGTAATTTTTTGACCTAAAATATCAACATCTGTATCTTTTAATTTTTCTTCACCATCAATAATAATAGTTTCAGGATGTTTTATTCCAGGACAAGCCACAAATGAAATTTTAGGAAGTTTATTAAGATCATTAAGTAATTTCCATCCAGAATTTTCACTAGTTTTAATCACAGATATACCAGGTGAATAAATGACTTCATCATTTTTAATAGGATACATCTGTATTTTTAATGAGGATACATAATTTGTTCGTCTAAATAATGATTCCTCTTGTGCACCAGAACCCATATTGACACATCCTCCTGGAAAATTATCATCTGCTAAATTTAATACTAAAGCATCTGGAGCATATTGAAGACAACAATCTATTGTATCCATATCAAAAAAACATATATTAGATTTCTCATATTTTTTAGGGTAATTAAAATTTTTAGTGTATTTAATTTTGCATGACGGTGGCGGTAAAGATATTAAATTATTGGAAATATATAAAGTATCATTCCAACAATTTATTCTTCGCATGAAAATATCATTATCCATATCAAATAAAAAAGAATTAAATTTATTAAATTAAACTTGAAAAACACCCCAAAATACATTAAAATACATTAAAATACATTAAAATACATTAAAATACATTAAAATACATTAACGAGTAATCTATTACAATTAATCTTCTTCCGGTTCAATTCCGACAGGATTGACTATATTTTTAATGATAAAGTTAGAAATTGTAACAGGTTGTGATGTTTTTAATATTTCTGCTGGATAACCTTCTTCAGGTGTAAAGAGAAAATGATTGCCAGAAAGATACCATTTTTCGTTTGCTGTTGGATTCCAATCACAATAATAATCTTCTGGTATTATTGGTATTTTTTCAAGTGTCAAACATTCTTGACATTTTTCTTGATCAACTGGAATTGATTTATGTATTTTTTTAGAAAATGGTATAGTTTCACAATCATTTATAACTTTTCTACATTTGACACATTTGATATATTTTATATGATTATTTGTCATGCTAACATTTTTAATAATCCATCCACCATATTCTATTGAATATTTAGCTAAATGGTAAACAAGTATTTCTTGATGTATTATTTCAGAAGGATTTTCGTCAATTTTATCACACATATATGGATTTTCTAAGAATTTTGATGATCCTGTGTAAGTTTCATTTAGTGGTGTCACAAGTGAAATGTTAAATGTATTATATGAATGACATTTTGATTTAGAAATGACCATATAAACTTTAATAATATCAAACGGATATTTAATCTTATGATCATGCCAGTAAGAACTCCTAATTTGATTATCAATTACATTATGATATTTTTCTAAAAATTTTAGTAAATCATTATATATTGAAATATAAATATCGTAATAATTAGATGTAATTAAAGTCCCAAGTTTGTTATCTCTATATACATTGAAAATTTCATTATTTACTTTACTATTCTCCTTTTTTGACAAAAATGCATATTCCGCATAATTTGTCAAAAATTGAAGTTTTTCTGTTAAACCCTTTTTTTTAGCAAACATAATAGCTTTCATAACACTATACGATTTATCAAATACAATACTAGAATCATCCAATAAAATTTGGGCAGCATCATGATGATTTGAACTAGAAAATATTTGATGAATCATAGGTTCTTGTAAATGCTTAATTATTTTGACAAATTTAGTCTTTTTTTCATCTGTGTCAATTGGTTCATCAGCCATATTTTGCGCATCTATAAAATATTGAGGAATATCAAAATCATTAACATCTTCATTAAAATCATGCGAGTGTGGTATAATATTCATTGCAGCTTAAACTCAAAACTTAAACTTAACTAATATTAATATATTGACAACTGAGAATCAATTTTCTTTTGAATTTCTTGGTTAATTATTTTTCTTAATGAGACTTGATAATCAAATGATTTTCTAATATCTGATTTTGCCGATTCTATCTCAAAATATAGTAGTTTCAATTCTTTTTCGACATCATTTTTTATTTTGAGAAGATTTTGAATTTCATTATATGTTTCTATTTGAAAATCTGGTTTATTATCTATAATAAATTGTATATTTTCATGATATTTATTAAAATCATTTTGTAGATTGGTGAGTGTTAAACTCAATGTTTGTTTTTCCTTTTGCACATTTTCTAATGCAATTTTTTCATTATATCCTAGATTAGTTTTTCGATAATTTAACTGGTCTATTTCCAACAATATTGTATTAGATTTTAATCTCAAGTTATCAATTTGATCTTGACAATCCCATATAGAAAAATCAATTGTTTCAATAGAAATATTATGTAAATTTTTTAATTCATCAATTTCTTTTTGTTGTTGTTGTGAAAGATCTTCTAAATATTGATTATCTTGGTTATACGATTGATAGTATTTATTAAATTTATTTTGGTAAATAGATAATTCTTCGGTATGTCTTTTTTCTTGATTGATGAATGTTTTATTGAGTTTTTCTAGTTCCAAATAATTACCCTTAATGTCATCTCTTATTTTTTCTAGATGAGATCTCATTGTTTTCAAATACAATTTATTCTGATTAATAATAATAGTTTCCCTTTTTTTTATTTTCTCAATACTCAATAGATTTTTATTGATTTTATCTTGATGTTTTTTAATTTCAATCGCAAATGGATTACTTTTAAGCGTTTCTTCAGATTGTTTATAAAATTTATTTAAATCCAAAAGGGCAATATTATATGCATCATCAATTAATACCTTTTCTTGTACTAATTCCCCTAAAGTTTTACGATAATCATTAAGATTAATATTGAGATTAGTTTTATTTTCGATTAAATCTTTGGTATTTTGTATGCGAATGTTTTTATTTTTTAGTTGTTGTTCTAGGTTGTTTAGGTTTGTTTGTAATTCATTAATAGATAAATTATTATTATTTTTGAGGTTTAGTAGCCATTGTTCTTCTTGTGATTTTAGAATTAGTATATTTTCTTGGATAGTATTATTTTCTTGTAACCATAGTTGTGTTTGTGTTTTATTTCTTTTAGATTCTTCGAGCCATTTGCGGTTTAATGTAACTGTTTTTTTTCGTTCTAGCTGTTGTTTCATATTTTTATTTTTGAGTTCTTCTTCTAGAATTGAAATCATTTCTGATATTTCTTCTTTACGATCATTTACTTTTTCCAAATAAAGATTCCATTGTGATTGAAAGTTTAAATAATCAGTATCTAAATCATTTTTAATATTATTTAAGTGTTTTGCTCTTTCTTCTGTAACTAATAGTTCCCCTTTGTGTTTAGTTTTTAATTTTGTTAATTGATTTGAAAATTGCTCAAAATATTTCTTTTTTTTAATTTGGAAATTTTGTTTTAAATTGTGGATATTCTTAATTTGTAATATAATATTTTGATTTTCTTTATATAAATCATCAATCTGACTATCTATGTGACTTGAGAGACTTAATTGATGTAATCTAGAATTTTCCAGATTAATTTCTTCAGTTTCCAGTGATTTAATTTTAGAATTAAGTTGCGTTTCCTCAAAATAAAAAGATCTTTGTCTCTCAAAAAAGTTTAAGTCCCTCAATTCCTGTATTTCATTTTCTTTTTCCTTTTCATGAATCAATTTATCTAAGTTATTATATTTTATTAGCTGATCTTGATATGATTTTTCTAAATATTCTATTAAATATTGATTTCTATTTTGATATTCTTCATAAACAGATTCCATTTACCAAAAAAAGAGAAAAAATAAAACTCATATTAACCATCAATTAATATTAATATGAATATTAATATTTATATTCAAGATATCTAGGAGTATTTGAGTAATAGTATTGTGGATAATATGTTCTAAAATGGTTATCGAGGTCAATATCTAGACTATTATTATAAAAAGAGTTATAATAGGGATTATAATAGGGATTGTGATAAGGATTATAATAAGAATTAAAATAGAATGGATCATAATAAGGTTGATAAGTTTGATAAGGTTGATTTGGTATATAAATATGTTTGATAATTTTATGTTTATGTTTAATGTTAGTAGATTTAGGGTTACCTCTTAGATCATATATTGGTATTGTTTCTCGTGTGGGTATGTTCCAGACCCATAAGCCTTCTTGTATGTTAAATTTTTTAATGAACATGCTAATGATGATAATTAAAAAAAGAAATGCGATTAATCTAGTTGTGTAGATCATTTAATTATGATACAGAAAGTTTTCTTTTTAAATTACAAGAGATGGTTCGCAAAACCAAAACAAAAGTTAGTTTACTAAAGTGTGCTCCTAACACATCTAATAACGATAAAAATCATAGCTGTTTTGACTGGGAAAGTCTAGTTAAAATAGCTGAAGCATGGAATAAAAACAATTCTTCAGATCAAATAAAAATACCAACAAAAAATACTAAAAGTAATGAAAAAAAATTATGGTATGAACTGGATTCGCGATTAAAATCCAAATGTGATTCAGAATGGTGTTGGATTGAACAAGAATTTGTCAGACGGTTGCATGATAAACAATTAAGTTCATCTTTTAGACCCAAGATGCCCTTATCTTGGAAAAAGAATAAAACAGAATGGTTGACAACAACTGATATTAATTCTGTTATGAAACAATACGAGAATAAATATAAAAATTTCAAATTTATCGGTCCAGTTCCAATAGATTTCGATTATGAATATAGTGTAGGACAGTGTATTGTTAATGAATTATGTAATATTAATATAGCGACCTTGCTCAATAGAAATATTAAGAAGGTTGGTATTATTTTTAATTTGGATCCACATGATAAACCTGGATCTCATTGGGTAGCTTTATATTTAGATTTGGTACGATATAAGGTTTATTATTTTGATTCGTATGGTATGGAACCACCGTCTGAGATTAAAAAATTAGTTGAACGTATTCAAGAACAAGGTACTAATCTAGGTAAAAATATAGAATACAAATATAATCAAACTAGACATCAATATAAAAATTCGGAATGTGGTGTCTATAGTATGCATTTTATTGTTCAACTATTGGAACAAAAACAGTCTTTTGAAAAGATGCAAGAAACGCAAATTAAGGATGAATCAATGATACGTAAACGTAAATATTTTTATATAGACCGAAGTATGTTATAAAAATTTAATTTAAATTCTAAGTTTATAATAAGTTTATAATAAGTTTATAATATAGTAAAATGTCGTCTTCATCTCGCGAAGTATTTTTGTCAAACAATAATAGAGAATATTTATATCGCAACGTGTGTGATCTAGTTCAACAAGAAACTAATAGTAATTTGAATGATTTTAATAAATATCGACAATCATTTCCAGATATGATGTCAAAAGTTTATGAAAATGCCGAACCATCCATCAAAAATAATGTAGCTGCACTTAATAGACAAGCTAGTAGTAAAATTTCCAAATATTTTATTACACAAATTAACACAAAAAAAAATGGTAAAACATCTTCTACACCTTTAATGGATCGTCCAATTAGAACTAATAATTTAGGACAAGATTATGTAGATTTAGACAGTCGCGTGAACAACATCCAACATGAAAGAAGTTTACTAAATCCACAACCCAAAGCTACTGGAGGACCACCCAGTCAAATTTCAGTTCAATCCCTAGAAGCTAAAGGTTTAACTGATAAAAGATATCAAGAACTCTTAGCTTTACGTGATTCAGAATTATCAAATAAAAATACATTAAACAATAATACTATGAACGCTATTAATCCCATTATGGGTCATCCACAACCTTCGGATCAAATGCCGATTAAGGTACCTGCTAGGGCAAATGTAAATTTAAATGTTCAACAATCAACATCTCAACAATCGCCGAATGATTTTAAAATTCTTCCATATACCATCACAGATGATTTTAATGAACAATCTATTAATTTAGATCAACCTTTATATATAAATGCTGAGGAAGTAGCTAGTAATACTGTTGATGGTACTGATGATAGATATCTTGAATTACAGCAATTGAGAAATAATGAAATTATGGATTTTTTATCGTATCAACAATCTAGTTCACAACAACAACCAGTTCAAAATCCACAACAAATAAGAGATAATACTCAATCTATGAGTAATTATATAAATGAAAGATCAGAAGTGGAAAGATTTCACTCAACCAGAAGTGAAACTGATGTAAATCCAACAGATATTTACAATAATCAAAATCAAAATAATAATTCATCTGAAAGAAATCCAAATGCGTTAATGGTTAATAAAAGTCAAGAAGAAAGAGATACCCAATTACGTAGAGAATTAGAGGAAAGCTCTAAATTAATGAAAGGGAATCCATTATTTGATTTCTTTTTAGACCAAATAAGAGATAATAAAAGGGAATATTATGAAAGACCTCATTATATTGTAGTTAGTAGTGAAGATCGTAATTGGCAAAATGATGTTGAAAATCGTTATAATTTTATATTAAATTTCAATCCGAGTGATACACAAACTGGAGCAAGTATAGATACTCTTTACCGTAATGTGGTTTCTATAGAAGTTCTCAAAGTAATATTTCCACATGATAGATTATCAATACCATTTGATAATCGAATTTATTTAGACTTACAATCATATCCCTTTTTGATTATGGATATTGATGAAATAGATGGAGTTTATAGAGGAAGTAATAATACATTAAATGAGGCATTTGCGTTACTCCTGTTTGATAAAGCTTTTGATTCTGATGTTTTAACACATGATCAAATAGCAAATACCTTAACCACCACTGATGATATTAAAAAACGTTTCGCAAGACAATTTACTAGAGGCTATATGTCCTTTTGTCCATTTCTGTTTGAGAAAAAAAAATACTTTATTACTCCAATAGCTTCATTAAATAGATTGAGCATTCGATTCTTGAGACCAGATGGACAATATATTAGTGTTGATAAGGATCATTTAAATATTTCAAGTATTGTTTATGTAAATGTTAGTGATTTTGAATTAACTGGAACAAATGGATTTCCTAGAGTTACTACTGGAAAATATGTAAGAATAACTACTTCAACTTATTTTAGCAATAGAACTTTTAGAATAGGTGATGTAATTAAGATTCGTAATTATTCTATTAATGCTAGCAGCAATAATGAAGGACAATTTCAAGAATTTATTAATCGTGATAGAGGTCATGTTATTATTAATCTTGACCAAGAATTTACTGGAGGATCGGAAAATGAAGGATTCTTGAATAATATTTATATCTCACCACCAGGTGAAATTAATTATAATACTGGGTCACTAGATACATCGACATATTATGAAGTTACTCCATCTTCTGTAAATAATTATGGTAATTTGATTAATTCTTCTATGCAAGTTCATGTAACTTTTAAAATAGTAACTAGAGATGAAAAAACAGAATCAATGATTAAACCCTTAAATGTTTAAGACTTTTATACGTTTCATATTTATTTTTTGTTTTTTTTCTAATATTTTTTGTAATTTAATATTTTCTTTAACTTCTTGTAGTTTTAATTGTTCTTGATGTTTAATAGTTTCATTTAATATCATTTTATATTTATCTTCCAGATACTCTAATTCAGTTTCCAATGTTTCCTTTAACTCAAATAAATTTTCAGTTTCTAAATTATTTACATCAATAATATTTAAATCCATATTATTAACTTTTTTTATAGGTTTTTCCGATATAGATTTAAGTTCTAGCTCTTTTTCTAGAATTTTATTATTATATGTATTTAGCATTTCGCAATTATGTTGTGGATTAGATTGAACATCTAGTATATTTTCTTTTAATTTTCTGATTTCTGTTTTCAATATTCTAATCTTTTTTTGATCCTTAATAAAATTATTATTGACAAAATTATTTTTTATTATTTTTGTATGATTTTTGAATAATCCTAGATCTAGATATGGATTAAATATATCTGTTTCATCTATTTTTTCTAGAGGTATGAGTTGATTTTTGATGTCTTTAATCTTTTGTTCGAGTTCTTGAAGATTCATGTTGATGTTAAAAATAAAAAATAAAGTTAAATTAAAATCCTAATAGATTTGAGGTATCATTTCTAGATGTGTTCATATTAAGATTGTTTGCACCAAACCCACCAAAAGGTGGTAAAGTAATTTCAGGTGGTTTTGTATAAGCCATTTCTATCTCCAAAGATGGATTTTTAGTAGGATTTGTTTTATTATTAGATTCTAGAGAAATAATAGCTCTTTCTTGTAAAATTTCTTGAAATGTTGGATCAGATATTTGTCTTCCAGAAGTTCGAATATAATTAATTACATCTTGGATATGTTTTTTCCCATAAAGTTGATCCAAATGATTGTCATGCGCCATTACAGCAGTATCAAGATTTTTTCTAATTATTGGAGTATCAGCCCTAAAATCTCTTAAATCTCTTGAAATATCTTGAATAACATTGTTTTGGTTATCAGCTTTGGCTTGTAAACAATCAGATGGTTGTTTAAGAAGACATGATACAGGACAAATGTACTTCATTTGCCCGTAACCTAAATCAGTTTGAGGACCCATACCCCAATTAGTCAAATCACGTAATGTTTGATGACATCCTGGATATTTTCCGTTACTTTGGTAATGTAATTGAGCATTTTGATCAATACACTGTCTATAATCTTCATCCGCTTTCATTTCAGATGTAATTATATCAGTTGATACAAATTTTTCTTTATTTTTCTTATTTAAATAAAAACTATAAAATCCTATAACAATAACAAAAGTTAATATTGATATTAATGTAACTGTGTTTTGTTTCATTAACTTTAGATAATTTAATATATAAAAAGATTTAATTTATTTTTGCTTGCGACTAACTACCTTTTTCCATTCTCCATTACCCTCTTTTTTATCATTTTTAACTGGTTTACTCATCACGTTATTAATTGGTTTATTTGAAAGATTCATATTTTTATTAGAAGTCTCTTTAGAAATATCTTTAGGGGTAGTCGGATTCAATTGTTTATGATTGATACGATTATTTGGGTGATTTGGAACATTATTGTTGGGTTGTTCGCGTCTAGGAATTTGATCACATAAGAGAGAACCGCCATAAATTCCAGTAACAGAAACAGCTTGATGTGGATGTCCATTTTTTTGCAATTCGGATTCAGAATCAGCCGCACCTAAAAAGAATGACACATATTCACCTTGTTGTAATGAACGATATTCACTCTTTTTAGGATTAATATGTTGTTGATGAACAAAAATATCTTCCCCAATGTGATTTCCAGGTGTCATAATAGTTATAAATCCATATCCTAGACGATTATTGAACCATTTGACTTGACCAATGTAACTATTTTCTTGATGGGTTGTTACCGTATTTTCAACAAGAGATTCAAAAGATTCTAGATTATTTTGTTTATTTTCGATAACTTTAGATACATTTTTTGAAACACTATTGTTCTCTTGAATTTGTACTTCAGACTCAGATTGATTCATATTACTTTTACAGTTTCAGATACATTAATCGATTAAAATACTCTTAAGTTTTTTTATTTTGCATATAAATTATTAAATTATTATTAAACCATTATTGAACCATTATCGAACCATTATTGAACCATTATCGAACCATTATAGAAAATATTGAGCTAGAATCTATTGTTATTTGAATAGAATCTTCTATTATATCTACGGCATACCACCAACCTTTAGGTAAATGTAAAATCTTTCCGGCTGATAAATATAATTCAATGTATTGTCCTTTGGGGAAATTCTTATATTTTTCTTTTTCTTGATCTGATAGTTCATTCCATTTCCAAAAACTAACTTTGCCGTTATAAAGATATTTTTTTTGTCCAGGATGATAAAGAACATATTTAACTTTTCCTTGTAATTGAGTTACTAAATGTCTATGTGTTTTTACCTCTTTTAATTCCAATTTAGTATTTTTCGGATAATTTGAATCATTATACCATGAACTCACACGAAATGGTAAATGATAATTTCTAGTATATTGATCTAATAATTTAGGAACAACTTTATCTTTTGTAGGATTTGGTTGAATTTTTAAATATTTTTGATCAATATTATTAATACCAATCCATTCATCAACTAACCCTGTCACTACTATAGGCGATTTTTCCATAAATAATTTTTCTAAACTAGAAGGATCTGGTGCATTAATTTGCAATATTTCATAATGATTACTAGTTTTTAAAAATACATAGACATGACAATAAAAAATAAATAAAATCACTAAAATTATAATCGCAATAAGATACGGATTCATATAAATTGTTAAGAAAAAAAAAGCAAAAATATTACCCATATATATTTAAAAAATTGATTCACATTTTACATATAAATAATACACGTACAACCACTTATTTTGCTGATAGTTACAGTTTTCAATGCGTGAAACATAACAGTCAACTTTGTGGTTTTTTTATTTTTTTAATGTTATTACAACTAGAAAACTCTAAAATTTTTACTTTATCACACTAGAAAGTTTTTAAAAAATATTATTCTAGATTCAATTACAACTGGAACATTCTAAAATTTTTACTTTATCACACTAGAAAGTTTTAAAAAATATTATTCTAGATTCAATTACAACTGGAACATTCTAAAATTTTT
>Ga0214923_10002309_pt1 | contig 25530 bp, 23 predicted proteins | sample LL1510_MetaG_FD_177993 | JGI IMG/M metagenome (GOLD analysis project Ga0214923, IMG submission 177993) | Freshwater microbial communities from Lake Lanier, Atlanta, Georgia, United States - LL-1510 | ecosystem: Environmental > Aquatic > Freshwater > Lake | place: USA: Georgia | collected...
AGGCACACAAGGTGTTCAAGCTGCTCAAGGTGTTCAAGGCATAATTGGCGCTCAAGGCATTGACGGCCCCCAAGGTGTGCAAGGCGTAATTGGCGCTCAAGGCATACAGGGTATAACCGGCGCTCAAGGTATTGAAGGCCTCCAAGGTGTGCAAGGCATAACCGGCTCTCAAGGTATTGAAGGCCTCCAAGGTGTGCAAGGCATAACCGGCTCTCAAGGTATTGAAGGTCCCCAAGGTGTGCAAGGCGTAATTGGCGCTCAAGGTATTGACGGCCCCCAAGGTGTGCAAGGCGTAATTGGCGCTCAAGGCATACAGGGTATAACCGGCGCTCAAGGTATTGAAGGCCTCCAAGGTGTGCAAGGCATAATTGGTGCTCAAGGTATTGACGGCCCCCAAGGTGTGCAAGGCGTAATTGGCGCAGGGTCTCAGGGCACAACTGGCGCACAAGGCACAACTGGCACAACTGGTGCACAAGGCGCAACTGGCGCAGGGTCTCAGGGCACAACTGGCGCACAAGGCACACAGGGTGTGCAAGGCATAATTGGTGCTCAAGGCATACAGGGGACAACTGGTACGCAAGGAACAACAGGTAACAGCACAAGTTTATTCTTATATAAAGCAAATACAAATGCAACTTCTGGATACCCAGGAGACGGTAATATTCTGTGGAATCAAGCAAGTCAAATCACTGCAACTCAAATTAATATAAGTCATTTAACTGATAACAATATTGATATTGATGTGTTCTTGTCATTACTTTCTTCAACTGAAACAATTCTTATACAGGATCAAAATAACAGCTCCAATTATCAAAATTTTACTATAACAGGAACACCTACAAATATAAATCCTGGTGCAGCAAATAGTTATTGGGAAGTTCCAGTCAATTTAACCAGTTCAGGCGGCCTTGGTACTACTAACTTTTCTAACAATCATTCATTATTTTTAGCATTAGTTCAAGGCACACAAGGCACACAAGGCATCCAAGGTGTTCAAGGCACACAAGGCACACAAGGCACACAAGGCACACAAGGCACACAAGGTGTTCAGGGCACACAAGGTGTTCAAGGCATAACCGGTAGTCAAGGCACACAAGGTGTTCAAGGCACACAAGGCACACAAGGCATCCAAGGTGTTCAAGGAATAATTGGTGCACAAGGCACACAAGGTGCTCAAGGTACAACTGGCGCACAAGGCACAACTGGCGCACAAGGTACTATTGGCGCACAAGGCATAACTGGTGCTCAAGGTACTATTGGCGCACAAGGCACAACTGGCGCACAAGGTACTATTGGCGCACAAGGCATAACTGGTGCTCAAGGTACTATTGGCGCACAAGGCACAACTGGTGCTCAAGGTGTTCAGGGCACACAGGGTGTTCAAGGCTCGGGTGCTCAAGGTGTTCAAGGCACACAAGGCACACAGGGTGTTCAAGGCACACAAGGTGTTCAAGGCACACAAGGTGTTCAAGGCACAAGTGCTACTAATAGAGTAGTGTCGTATTCGGATGGAATATCAATCCAATTGAACAGTGATACTACCGACATAGCTACTCAAACCAACACTCAAGCAGCAGGTACATTAACAATAACTATCATAGGAACTGGGACAACTGGACAAAAAATTATATTGAGATTGCAATCTGCCAATGTACAAACATTCAGTTGGAGTAGTAGTTTTGCAGGTTCTACAGATGTATCATTGCCCACCACTTCATCGGGCAGTAACAAATATGACTATGTGGGATTTATGTATAACAGCACAGCGTCTAAATGGCAACTGTTGGCCAAGAACTTTGGATTCTCTTGAAAGCAAGTATGGAAGACATTATCAATCAAAATCACAACAATATGCAGATAACTACAGTATCGCCTATTTCTAGATTTGATTATTATAATGTAAATAATTCAATATATCATGCAGGTATCAATCAAGGCTTACCAAGGCATGAACATACTTTTGCTCACACTACTGTGTGTGTTCAGGGTCGAATCGTTGTTCGCAAACAAAACAAAGAAATAATAATTGGTATGAATGATAATCCTTTATTATTAACTGCCAATGAATGGCACGAAATAGAAGCTCTAGAACCTAACACTATTTTTATAAATCAATTTCCAAAAGGATTGGAGGAATAACATGGCTATTTTAGCAGTGGTTAATGTTACGACCAATGAATTGGTTGCTACCATAATGGCTGAACTAACTGATTATTGCCCAGAGGGCTGTTATTTTGTTGAACTTCCACCGGACCATACCTGGGTTGATGGAAAAATTGTTCCTTATTCTGCTATACAGTATGGAACAAAACAACTACAGGTATTCTAAGTGCCTACTATTGTTTTAACGTCGGGAACAAAATGGTATGTACCAGCAGATTGCCAGTCTGCAACTGTTGAAATCATTGGTGCTGGTACTGACAAAAATGGTGGCGCATATGCCAAAAGCACAGGGGTAGCTTTTACTCCAGGTTCCTTAATTGATATCTCTGTTGCTGCTGGAAGATCCACTGATACCACATGGTTAAATACCAAAACAGCTTTGCGTACCAACCCGGTGAATGTGATGTGGTCGGGCACTCAATTTGTTGCATACGACCAAACCAGTTATACAATTATTACCAGTCCTGACGCTGTTACCTGGACATACCGACCCATTCCCACATCTGTTTTCAGTGCCAATGTTGCTAAAAGCCAAGATGTTTTTTCGGCAATTGGTTCAACAATTGTGGCATTTGGCTACGATGCTAGCAGTACTTTTGTCACCAAGGGAGCATACTCCACTGACAGTGGAGTAACGTGGAATGCAATCACTTTTGTCACATCAACTTACCTGCCCAGTGCGGTTTATGCAGCCAACGGTTATTTTGTGCTGTCATGTGCAACCAGCAGCAGCGCCACCGGCTTTACTCAATTTGTTGTTAGTTCTGCTAGTGTCAGCAGCACATGGACTGTTAGTCAGACTTCTCTCAACAGTGACGCTCAGGCTAAATTTACAGAATCAATGAATTCTAATAGATCCATCTATGCCGGTGGATATTATGTGTCTTGTGGAACTACATACAATTCTACCTATCCAAGCGGTGTAAATGCTCTGGGATATACCACTTCCGCTGGTGGGGTTGAAACTTTTGTAAGTGTGGCCACACTTGGAGTCACCGCTGGCGTTGCTGGTGTAGCCTACGGTTCCGGCGTTTGGGTTGTGGTCGGCAGCGGTGGAACCATATCCACAACAACTGATATTACTTCAGGAACATGGACACCACGCACATCGGGAATATCATATGCCATAAACAGTATTGTGTATGATGGAACAAAATTTATTGCAACCTACGTCAATAACATTTCAACTTATATTGGAGTATTGACCAGCACCAATGGAATCACCTGGACACAGGTCACAACAACTCAACCCAATTCCAGCAGCTTCAATGCAGGAAATCCAGGCTACAACGTTATACCTCAGGTGGTGGTTGGTTCAGGATCAATAACATACTGTACAACCGGTTATAGAGGCACTGGAATTTCAAAAACTACCGATAATGGTACCACTTGGTCTTGGATCATTTCTGGTGACGGCTCTCCAACATCAAGTGCCAATGGTGCAGCCGCTGCCAGCGGCTATTGGTGCTCGACCATTTTTCCCGCAAACACTCAATCTGCATTCAGTACCTACAGTTCAGGTGCAGGAAACTTTTTTGCAGGAGGATTGGGTGGTACCGACTTTAATGTTTGTTGCAGTCCTGGGTCCGTCGGCGGCCCTGGCGGTGCAGCTGGCCCTAACGGCCCAGGCGGTGCTGGTGGCAATGGTACCGACCAGGGCGGCGGCGGCGGCGGTGGTGCCAATGGCGGAGGTGCAGGCAATCCAGGAACCACTCCAAACACTGGGGGGCAAGGTGGCACAAGCAGATCAGGTAATCCAGGGGGTACAGGCGGATTTACAGGGTCCATTAATGGTTCAGCTGGTACCAACGGCAGCGGCGGTGGTGGTGGTGGTGGCGGTTATGGTAGCCTGGCTGCAGGCGGCGCTGGTAGCACTGAGATTATTTGGACAGATTGGCTGAGTGCAACTTATGGAGTTGGCAGTGGCGGCGGAGGTGGCACAGGCGGCGGGTTTGGCGCTGCTGGCGGTTACGGCGGCGGCGGGTCAGGTGCGTTGGGGCAAGGTCTTATTGTTATCACTTATACATCCACACCGTTATCTGGTACATACACTCAAGTTTTTACCTCTACCCAAGCTAATATTTATATGCCTTCGGGCATCACATCGCTAACAGCCGAAGCTATTGGTCCAGGATCCAATGGAGGAATATATGCTACTGGTGGTCAAAATGGTGGTGGAGGTGGTGCCTACGCTGTGTCAACTACTACGTCGATTACCGGTGGTACTGCGGCCTATGCCAATGTGCCCGCAGCGTCTGCATATGGTTCAACAGCCGACAGTTGGTTTAGATTTTCTGGAAACACTGCTCCCAGTTCTGCTGCTCAGGGGGTTCTTGCTAAAGGAGCATCAAGCAACACAGGAGGCAGTTCTGCTACCAGTTATGGCAACACTGCTTACAGTGGTGGCAATGGAGGTCTTAGCATTGTTCCTACCTCATCAACACGCCAACGGGGCGGCGGTGGCGGCGGTGCTGCTGGACCCAGTGGTATTGGTAAAGCTGGTGGTGCTGCTTATGGTACTGCCAGCAACGCCTCTGGTGGTGGTGGCGGAGGTGGTGGAACCAATGCAGGAAGTTCTACTGCGGGATCAGCCGGGACTAGTACTGCCGGTGGTGCAGGCGGAACTGGTCCCACAGGAACAGCAGGTGGTACAGGTGGTACAACCACCCCCAGCGCACCAGGTGCAGGATCCACTGGGTCCGGTGGTGGAGGCGGAGCGCCATCGACCACCACCGGAGCCACAGGTATTAGTGCCAGAAGTGGTGCAGCAGGTAGCCAGTATACCATTAGTGGGTGGACTTATAATAGTGTTAACTATGGCCCCGGATCTGGTGGCGGTGGTGGCGGGGTTGGTACCAGTACCTCCTTATACGGTAATGGCGGAGCAGCAGGTGGTTATGGAGCCGGCGGCGGCGCAGCATCTGGATCGGCTACATCACCAGCAGGAGTAGGCGGCGCAGGCACTGGTGGATTGGTTGTTATCACATATACCGTGGTTGGAGCTGTTGTTTCTAACAGTGGTAATTTTTTCTTATTTTTCTAACACCACACGCTGCAACATGCAGATGTTACAAAAATAGCAACAATCAGACTGTGATTGGGTCATGGCACAACAAATTTAATTGCGACTGATTTAAACAGCATAAATGTATGTGTGAATACATCATTATCTCAACAAATTTATAAAAACGGTCTGGCCAAAACCACAATTGCTGCCGGCGGCAGCATACACCCATTGATCATCCCAGCAGATTCTTCGGGTACAGGACTGATGAATCCGTCTGTGTATGTAGATGAACAAACTATTTTGGTAAACCTACGCCATGTGAATTATACATTATGGCATAGCGAACACAAAAAGTTCGAGCATAGATACGGTCCGCTACAATATCTACATCCAGAAAACGACATACATCTTCGCACATGGAATTACATGTGTGTGCTGAATCCTGATCTCACAATCAAACAAGTGACAAAAGTGGATACATCAGCTTGTGATCAAGTGCCAATTTGGGAATTTGTAGGACTAGAAGATGCAAGATTAATGCGATGGGATCACAAATTGTGGTTAACTGGAGTACGCAGAGATACCACCACTCACGGTGAAGGGCGCATGGAATTGTCGGAAATCACCGTAGCACCAGATCAAACCAAAGAACTCAGACGCAAGCGTATTCCTGCGCCAGGGGACAATACCAGTTACTGCGAGAAGAACTGGATGCCAGTACTGGATCAACAGTTTACCTATGTCAAGTGGACCAATCCCACAGAAGTGGTAAAATACGATATCAACACTGGCAAAACACATACTGTATTTGCTGACACCGGACCTCGTATACCTGGTGTTCCAGATTTTCGTGGTGGCAGTCAAGTTATTCCATACGGTAATAACTACATAGCCATAGTGCATGAAACCAACTTGTTTAACAGTCCAGCTGGTAAAAAAGACGCCACATACAAGCATAGATTTGTAATGTGGGATCGTAGTTGGAAATTGTTGGCCTACACTGACGCATTTAGTTTTATGAATGCTGATATTGAATTTTGCTGTGGTGCGGCCTGGTATGAAGATCATTTGTTGGTAACTTTTGGATTTCAAGATAACTGTGCATTCATCTTGAAAATACCACGAACATGTGTGGATGAATTTATTCAACAAGCAAACTATACCAGTGAATTGGTGCCAACTATAACTCACAATGGTACAACAAACAAATTTGATTGGGGAACATTGGCCAATAACAAATGGTTCCATAACACCGTGATCAATGAAATATTTGTAGACAATGCTTATCAGCGATTTTTTGAAGTTGCCCCAGGTGATGTGGTTGTGGATATTGGTGCCAGTGCAGGTCCGTTTACTTGGAGTATTGCATCTAAAAAACCCAGCCGCGTGATCTGTCTTGAACCACATACAGATTTATATCCTACACTGGTAAAAAATGTCAGTAATACAGGCATAGATGTTACTGCTATAAACAAAGCACTAGGTCATTCAGATGGGAAACATTACCTTTGTGGCATGTATGACGAAAACAAACAAGATTACAGTGATGGTACAGATGGAGTTGTATTAGATACTATTAAATTCAGTACCTTGTTATCTGAACAAAAAATTAAGCATATTGACTTTCTCAAGATGGATTGCGAAGGTGGAGAATATGATGTGTTCAATGATGACAATTATGACTGGGTTATGAACAATGTTCGCAAGATTGCCATGGAAGTGCACCTTGCTACACCTGAACTCAAAGAAAAATTTCGTAAGTTTAGAGATACATATTTGAAAAAGTTTACAGACTTCCAGATTCTCAGTCTTGATTATGCAGATATCAAATGGGGACTGTGGGACGACTGGTTTATTGAACGATACACCGCAGTGATGGTTTATATTAACAATCCAGTTGCAGCGCCAGTTAAACAAAAGTGGCAAAACTACCCAGCACCTACACTTGAAATCACTACAATTATTCCAGAAAAAGGTTGCGTGGTTGACTGTGTGTTCTGCCCACAACGTACACTAGAGGAAGTGTACAAAGGTACTAGGATCTTGACTTTGGACGCATTTAAGACCATGGTTGACAAAGTACCTACAGATGTACGGATCACGTTTGCTGGATTCACTGAGCCTTGGATGAACAAATACTGTACCGAAATGGTGGTATATGCACACGAACAAGGACATCCTGTAAGTGTGTTTACCACTGGAGTTGGAGTCAGCATCGAAGATATGGAAGCAATTGTACATATACCATTTGCTGGCAACCCCAACGGTGGGTTTGTATTGCACTTGCCCGATGCTGAAATGCTAGCAAGACATCCTATCACTCCGGGTTATCTCAAAACACTAGAGTGGATTCGAGACAACAATCACAAAATACAAAATTTTTCTGTAATGAGTATGGGCAAAGAACTTCATCCTAGCATTCGACACATATTTGATTGGGCGCCCAGCTATGAGATGTGGAGCAGAGCTGGCAATCTCATTAGAGAAAGCGTGGCTAAACCACAATTGGTTACCTTGCGTGATCGCTGGAATGCTATCACACACACAGGTCCTAAAACTTGTGGATGTGTCGAAGGACTATATCACAATGTGCTATTACCCAATGGTGATGTGAGTCTGTGTTGTATGGATTATGGGCTAGAGCATATCATTGGAAACTTGAATACACAAACATATGAAGATGTTATACCAGAGGATCAAACTTGTTACAGCTTGTGTAACTTCTGTGAAAATGCTACAGATCCTAAAGAAAAAATTATAACTTTCCATCGTTAACATGAAAAATCTAGCTAACTTTATTGAAGACTCTGAAAATCCCATGATCAACTTTGAGTTGGGAAAAGAATACGAAAGCATAGGCCAAACTGGCGCAGCTATCAGCTTTTATCTGCGTACAGCAGAACGTAGCTCAACTGATTTGCAACAATACGAAGCGTTGATGCGATGCTGCATTTGTTTGGAAAAACAAAAAACCAGAGACGATACAGAAAAAGGTCTACTGTTAAAAGCCATAGCATTGATACCAACTAGACCTGAAGCATATTTCTTGCTCAGCCGGATACACGAGAATCGCAGCGAATGGCAAGAAAGTCATAGTATGGCAGTGCTGGGACTTAACTTGGCTGATTTCAGTACTGAATCTGTAATTCCAGAATTTTATCCAGGATATTACGGATTGTTGTTCCAGAAGGGCATGACCAGCTGGTGGGTAGGGCTGACTGAACAAAGTCGGCAAATCATGCTATTCCTCAAAGACAACTACAAGATGTTGCCAATGTATGAAACTGCGGTAAACAACAATCTTAAAAATTGTGGATTGCCTCGGGTTCCCCTGCACGAAACGCCTAAGTGGAACAACGCACCTGATATTGTTCCGCTGTATACTCACACATACTACGATTCCAGTATGCTTGATAATATACGATTATCGTTTGATGGTATCAATGCTATCAAGAAAAACTTTAGTCAAAGCTATCAAGATTTGTTTGTGTTGGCAGCAACCAAAGGTAAGCGCAATGGGCAATATTTAGAAATTGGCAGTGCTGAACCCTTCTACGGTAATAACACAGCATTATTAGAAACCATGTTTGACTGGAAAGGGTTAAGCATTGAATATGATCTAGCCAAAGTTAAAGACTTTGAATACAGACGTAAAAACTCTGTGATATGCGCAGATGCAACCACAGTCGACTATTCTGCAATTCTTGCCACTAAGGAATTTTCCAAAGATATTGATTACTTACAAGTCGATTGCGATCCTCCAGAAGTTTCTTTTGGAATATTAAAAAGTATGCCATTTGACCAATATCGATTTGCAGTGATAACATTTGAACATGATTATTACTGGAACAAAAATGTAAGAGATCAAAGTCGAGAATTTCTCAAAAGCCAAGGTTATGAACTTTTGGTTAGCGATCTTGCTTATAATAAAGTTCATAGCTATGAAGATTGGTGGGTGCATCCTGAACTAGTAGATGAAGCCACAAGAAATAGTCTGCGAGATATAGGAGATAACATAAAATTTGCCACAGACTATATGTTTCCTACCAATTTGCCAACCGCAGCAGTCACAGTCCCTGTCAAAGTAAACATTGCACGAACTGCGTCTACCATAATCAATCAGCAACCCAGGCCCGGTGTATGGATAGTTGATAATTTTTATCAGAATCCAGATGCAATACGTAAGTTTGCATTAGAGCAAGAATACGATCAAGGTGGCCTGGGTAAACTTTACATAGGTGACCGTACTAAAAAACAATTTTTGTTTCCTGGACTCCGAGAAGAATTTGAGTACATTATGAATCGCAAGATTGTTAGATGGGAAGAACATGGCATGAACGGTCGATTCCAAGTATGCAAGGAAGGCGAGCCGATCCCTTATCATTGCGACAATCAAACTTGGGCAGCTATGTTGTATCTGACCCCGGACGCACCGTATCAAACAGGTACCTCAACTCACGCACTCAGAGGCACAGATATCAGGCATATCACTCATCCTGATATTTTAAAATGCTTTAGACCTGGCAGTCAGAATCTAGATCGAACTATATTTGAGCCAGTGGATTCATTTGGTAACGTATACAATCGCTTGGTTATATTCAATGCAGGATATATTCACTCAGCCACAGATTATTTTGGATTTACTAACGAGAATTGCCGACTGTGGCAAATATTCTTCTTTGATTGATTATCTAATGCAGGTGCGTTCAAGAGAAGTTATCTTTTTTTGAATAGTATCTAAGTTCACTGTGTTCCACAAACCAGGATGTAATGGTCTCGGCCAGCGTCCGGTTTCAATCCAGGCATAGCCAATGTGTTCGTGATTTAAATCTGGAGTGAACTCATTGTCTACTTTGCACCAAAACGTGTGATATTCAAATGCAGAGTCGGGACTAGTAAATTTTTCAATTGGAATCAACTGCTGATACTCAGGAACAGATCCTAATTCTTCGGCACATTCACGATCCACAGCAGCAATTAATGTTTCGTTGTGCTCTACTTTGCCTCCAACTAACCCCCAGGTGTCAGGGTACTTAGAATCGTTACGCAACAGATAGAGATATCTACCGGTGTTTGGGCAGTAAAACCAAACTCCTACAGCTCTTACAATACCAGATTCCATGTACCACCAGTGTATAATCCATCGATACTCTTGACCCATTTGGTGCCATTCCAATAGAATTGAATACCAGTGGTCAAATTGATTACATATTGTGCATCTGTAGTATCTCTACTGTTGAATACAATTACCCATCGTGTGCCGTCGTACTCAATGATGTCATTGGCGTGAGCTATTAATGGTTGGCCTCCAGTTCCTGTCCAGGCCAACGGATTGGAAGGATTATCAGCGTACCCAGTGCTTTCGTTTATTAAATATCGTTGACCAAGTGTTGCAATAGGTAATCCGTCACCGGGCGCAGAAGTCAGTGGATTAATAACAGAATCTACAGGACTCAATGTGTTTTGTGGTGCAGTGTCTGGATCAATATTGTAAATTAATAATCGATCATCAGCTGGGTTAACAGCAATGGTACCAATGATGCTAGAATCGGGTGCCCAGGGATTGTCCAAAGTAATGTAGCTGATACCTGGACGTAACACACCGTATGCTCCGATCACAGTGGGCCAGGTAATCTGCGGACTTTCTACTATGGGAAATGTAAATGGCGCTAAACTAATGCGATCAGGATTCACTGGCTGCGGAGGTTGTAGTACCTGTAGCTGCCCATCCAGCAGCAGCACTTGATAACTCCATGGGGTGACTTTGACTCGGGTACCCAATAACAAATCGTTGTCAGTTAGTGCATTAACAGCATCGCCTTGTGCATCAAACACACTGGCAATAACACGTTCCACAACACCCAACTTCTTGACCTTTGCTGGCGATGAGATCCAGATAGGCATGCTGAATGTCATGGTCATAATATCTAAAGGTTCATTTGTGTTGGTACCAACAGGAATAGTTTTACTAGACCATTTGACGTTGTCAAGATTACACACAGTGAGACTGGTCCAGTCAATGTAGTTGTCTGTGGCCTGTATCTCCAGCGCAGGATTAAACAGTGTGGCAATCTGCTCAAACAACTGCATCTTTTGATTGGTATTGCTCGTCCAGATATCCAAGTCTATAGTGAGCTTGTAAGGTACGGGCATGAGTCTCTCAATTTGAAATGCATTGCCTTGTGTGGTTTCATAGCTTTCTGTGCCTGCATCCCATGTGCGTTGACGCACAAACATCTTGTTCACATGGTAGGGTTCTTGCATACGCTCTCTATCGTATGTTAGGCCAGTGATGTGAAAGGTCATGAGTGGAGTGGAATTTAAACTGTTGGCAGAGTTTTGATTTAATATGGTTTGTGCTTGTCTGCTGGCATCACCATAGCGTATGGGCACACGTATTAGATCACTTGTGCCTTGTTCATTACGTCCGTACTCAACTTCAAACAAGCTAAACATACGTGTGAATTGCAGCAGATAGCGACGAATTTGTTCGTCAAAAAAGAACATTTGACTCATTTAGCAACCTCACGCATTTTAGGATGTTTTTGGAAAGTTTGCCCAATATAAATTTTACCATTTGCGGTATTGGTTATTTTATAAATGTGCATAGTTAGCTGCTTTTCTGATAAGGTTGTGTGGGTGGATACGGATTAGGCGGTAAATTACCACCTTGGTCACCATTAGCATCATTTGGTATCAAGGCCTGACTCAAGCTCTGACGGCTAGGTATATTGCCAAGGTCTGTTGTATTCACAGTGTATGTATTATTAACAAACGACGAGCGCAACGTGTCGTTACTAGCACCTGGGGTGAGATTGGTTCGCACATTGCTTTCAATCTTGACCCAGACCGATCCATTGAAACGGAACAGTCGATTGGGAAAGTAATCCAGTCGTAATGCAAACTGCCCAGCAACAGGATTGGGTGGGAAATTAACACCAGCAGTGACCGGCAATCCGTTAGGGGCTTGGCCATCACCAGTTAGATAACCTGCTGTGTAGCCATCACCTCTAGGCGAATTGCCGTCATTGGCCACAGTTCGGCTAGCATCACTTATGGTATAGTCTGCTGTGTAAGTGGCAGATGCAGGATTAGCAGGAGTGCCGTCAGGATTGGTTGCCACAATATAAAACTTCACAACATCAAATCCGGACCGTGGTACTTCGGCTTCTGCTTGCACAAGAATAGCGTCGTTGATAGACAAGTCTCTTGGACGGGTACTTTGTCGATCCTGAATAGTTTCAGGATTGGTTTTCTCTGTCCAGTATTGTGTATTGGTAATATCTGTGCCCGGTGGAACATTTTTGTTTGATGTATAATATTTGTCTCCCGATAACACTGTGACACCACCTGGATAAAAATTGCCTGGATCCCAGATGTTGTTGGGCTCAAACGGTTGTTTGGTAATTTGATCAAACTCTTGTGCATTAACCATGGGCGTGGCTTTTACTCTCCACAAGTGAGGCAACCAAGTTTGACTAAACCCTTCGCTAGCAAACGACGCATCTTGAATCACATACCATTTAGGCAAAGCTCTAGGTATGGTGCTATCTAATGGATTGTAATCACGTAGATTGGGCAGTTCCAACACATCACCACTCATGAGTTTGCGACCCATGGTATCTATCATATCATTGTAATGGAACGTGATAAACACAGTATCGTTGTTTAGGAACAGGCCAAACTGTGTAAGGTCAAAGTCAATGTCTTGAGTTCGGTAAACACCGCGCATGACATAGATATCTGGATCGTAGGTTCTGTCACGGTTTTCCAACAGCAGCAAATCTTCAATAAACAACGGATTGGTTGTGTCATATTTAGGCAAGGTAGCGTCGTTGTTTCCAGTGTTATCGCCAGTTTGCGGCCCTAGGTATTTGTGCAGGTAGATGTCAACTCCCCCGACGGTGTATTGTTCACTAATAATTCTATCAAAAAATCGATAGTCGGCCGTTCGGTTAGGCCTGTACATACTTAGACGAGGAATTTTAATTCTCCTTTGAGGACTTTGCAACTGTCTCCGTGCCATCGGACAAAGTTTGATTTGCCACCCACTATTGCATTACAATGAGGGCAAGAGTATTTAGGTTGTGGTTTACGCAACTTAGCTAAAGTTTCTTCGGTATGATGTTTTCCAAAAAACGGATTTGCTTCTCCATGAAATCCTTTTCCATAGAAATGGTTTTTGCTTCCCGATTGCTCTGGTCTTTTTTTGCCTGCTCTTTTTTTATTACCGGAGATTCTATTAGCACTACGAATGGCTTTTTGTTCAGGACCTTCATTTTGAGCCCGACGCTGAGCACTAATTTTTAATTTTTCTTTCCAAGAATCAGTGAATACTCGATTTTTTAAAATAGTATTTAAGTTTTGTTTTAACAATTCGTAAACACTTGACGTAATACGATATCGTTGCTGGTCGGGCCCATGACTATGCATCATCATCTTGCAAGCATACGCCATCTTTTTTTGATCAGCACCATTGGTCATTTTGGTAAGCAACCAATGACAAATAAAGTGTTCGCGGGCAGTGAGATCCACAAGATTATCTGTATTATCACTGCCTCCTAAGCAACGGGGAATAATATGATGGGTTTCTTTATAGACATCCACTAATAACTTTCGTGCTGCGGCACGATTTATAATTTGATTATACCAGCGGGTATATTTGCTTTGATTGAAAGTCATCTTGTATTTATGCCCAGGTTGACCAGAAATGCCCAATCATCTATAATACACACATGAAGGTTATAAAGCTCAACCGCCGATACAAACTGTTTAAAGAGCAGGGCTATCGAGCCGGGCTGCGATTTGACTACTGGGACAATAATGCTCGCATTGTTGAACGCACTTGCCGTGAACGGTTGGGCCACAGTGGAATTACACCCCCTTCAGATTGGTATGGCTATTTTGGAAAAAGAGGCTGGACCAGCCCTACCCCTTACTTTATCATGTTCCGTCGGGAATCAGACTTGAGTTTTGTGCTACTTTGTGCAGACTTGACCAAAAATGACTAACGTGCTATAATTACAGTATGACAACCACTAAAGCAAAACCCATGGTCCTAGCTGCAAAAGCCAACGTCAAAGCACTAAACCCGCGTAGCCCGGATACCAAATATGTTGGGCACGAACCCGAGTGGCATGTGCAACCTGTGAGTAATCGTACCAGCAGCCTAAGCAATGCATTTGGGTGGTACAACTATTTCTACGGCAAGAAAGATGCCAAGGACTTTATTGCATATTACTTGGATGCACACAATCGCAGCCGAGAAGCCAAGAAAATCCGTGCTCTGCCGGACAGCCAGATCCGCCTGACCACAGGTTGGTTGTGCCGCATGAGTACCATGGGGCTGGAACTCAACAAGCACGAGCAGGCCAAACTGGATGCTTTTATTCAGGAAGCATTGGTAGAACACGAGACCGACCTACCTGTAGCTGTGGCGGAAACCAAAGCAGCGGGGCCTTCTATTCAGGATCGACTGCGAGAAAAAGCCAGCGAAGCAGCTGGTGAACTGGAAGGGCTGTTTGATGAGTTTGTTGCAGCAGGTGCAAAGACGAGTGCGCAGTTTCAACCCATCACAATCATTCGTGGACACAATGTAGCACCACAACTGATCAGCCAAATACAACAACGTTGGAAACGCCATCTTGTAGAACTAGAAGCTGTGGTAGCAGGCAAAGATGCACAGTTGGTAGAAGGCTATGGCTATCTGACTAAAACTCAGCTGAAACAGTTGGTAAAGTTTGCTGAGCAAGTGGTCACAGACTGCAATAACTATGTACAGATCAAGAAAGTTGAACGTAAGCCACGTGCCAAGAAAGCAGTGAGCGCCGAAAAAGTCACGGCCAAATTCAAGTACCTTAAGACTTTTCCAGATCTTAAACTGGTATCAGAGCCTGCTGTGAAGCTGGTAGATGCAACAGAAGCATGGTTGTACGATACTGTGAAACGTAAACTGATCCATGTGGTTGGTGATGCGCATCGTGGTAACTTTACTGTAAAGAGTTCGGCTGTGGTCGGGTTCGATACCGGCACAAGCTCGCAGAAAACACTGCGCAAGCCTGCAGAAACAATCAAAGCATTGATGTCAGCAGGCAAGCCGGCCACACGCAAGATCTTCAAAGAACTAACCACAACCGAGACTCAATGGAACGGTCGTGGTAATGAGAATCTCATCATTCTCAAGGTGTGGTAACGGGCTAAATATCAGGGACGGAGTCCCTGATGCAAGAACAACAACCCATAGACCTAGTAACACTCAAAAACAACTTGTTTGAGTATGTGCGCCTACAACTAGGACACCAGATCATTGATATTGAGCTGGATCCTGCACACTTTGAAGCTGCGTATCAAAAGACCATTGGCACTTACCGCCAACGTGCTAACAATGCATATGAAGAAAGCTACAGCTTTATGCAGTTGGTCAACCAGCAAAATATCTACACTTTGCCCCAGGAAGTGCAGAGCGTTAGACAGATTTTTAAACGTAGCTTTGGTATAGCATCTGGGCCATTTGGATCAAATTTTGATCCGTTCAGTCAAGCACAGATGAACGTGTATCTAATCAATTTTAACCAGAGTGGTGGCTTGGCCACCTACGATTTCTACAGTCAATATGTGGAACTAGCTGCTAGAATGTTTGGTGGATTCTTGAACTATACCTGGAATCCAGTTACTAAAAAGCTACAGCTAATCCGTAGTCCCCCTGGGGGAGGTGAAGTGGTGCTGCTGTGGACCTACAATCTCAAGCCAGAAATACAACTGTTGAGTGATTTCCAAATCCAACAATGGATTCGGGATTACATGGTTGCTGCCAGCAAGATGATCATTGGTGAAGCCCGAGAGAAATTTGGCACCATTGCAGGACCCCAAGGTGGTGGTACTCTAAACGGTGCTGCCATGAAAGGCGAAGCCAAAACTGAAATGGATGCGTTGATCACACAATTGGTGAATTATGTAGATGGCTCACAGCCATTAACCTTTGTGATTGGCTGACATTTATGCTATAATCAGTACATGGCTGATATTATGATTGATATTGAAGGTCTTGCAACAGGCCCAGATGCTACTATTCTTACAATAGCGGCGCAAACTTTTGACCCATTAGGCAGTGGGTATTATCCACGACAATATTATGCTCGAATAACATTAGAAAGCCAACCAGATCGAAAGATTGAACAGGGTACCATAGACTGGTGGGCAACTCAAAAAGAAGCTCAGGCAGAAGCATTTGCTGAAGATGGGCGTATCCCACTAGATCAGGCATTAAAAGAATTACACAAACTAACCTGGCAATGTAATAGAGTATGGATGAATGGACCCACTTACGATGCCAATATCTTAGAACACGCTTACAAAAGTTATGGAATGGGATTGCCATGGCAGTATTACAAAATTAGAGATACTAGGACCATTTACAGTTTATGGCCTGACTTACCAAAACCATCCACAAGCCACCATGCATTACAAGATTGCCGACGACAGATTGATCTACTGCAAGCCACCCTTGAACACCTTAACATTGAAAGTTTAGTATGAAAATTTTTCTAGACATGGACGACGTAGTTGCTGATTGGATGCCTGCTGCTCGGGCAATTGTTAATCGCAATTGGGAATATGGTGAACGTATTCCAGATACAGATTGGGACAAAGTCAAAGCCAAACAACGTTTCTATCGTGACTTGCCAATCAAACCTGGTGCACACGAGTTGGTAGCATACTGCCAAGATTTGTTGAGTAAAGGCCTGATTAAAGATTTGAATTTCCTAACAGCATTGCCGCATGACTACAGTGTGCCATTTGCCAGCTATGACAAAGTTTTGTGGGCATTTGAACGCTTTCCGGGTATTCCGGTATTGTTTGGACCATTCAGTCATGACAAATGGCGGCACTGTGAGCCTGGTGATATCTTGATTGATGACCGTGTTAGCAATTGTGAAGAGTGGATCAGAGCAGGAGGACGGGCTCATATTTACAGACAGTGGCCTGAGTGCCACGCATGGTTGCAGGAGATCGTGAAATGATAGTGGGGTTAATGGGTTTTATCAGTGCCGGCAAAGATACTGCTGCTGACTATTTGGTAAACTTTCACGAGTTCAGAAGAGATTCATTTGCCGCCACACTAAAAGATGCTGTGGCTGCTGTGTTTGGATGGGATCGTGAATTGCTGGAAGGGCGTACCAAAGAAGCTAGAGAATGGCGAGAACAAATTGATCCGTGGTGGAGTGAACGCCTAAACATACCCACCCTAACTCCACGTTGGGTGCTGCAACATTGGGGTACAGAAGTATGCAGAAACGCATTTCACAACGATATTTGGATTGCTAGTTTAGAAAACAAACTGCGACGCAGCAGCAATAACACAGTGATTTCAGATTGTAGATTCCGTAATGAGGTAGCAGCAATCAAGAATCAAGGTGGCCGAGTAATCTGGATTCAGCGTGGAATCACTCCGCATTGGTACGACATAGCAGCCAAAGCCAACCACGGTGATGAATCAGCACGTCGTTGGTTGGAAGCTGAAGGAATTCACGCCAGTGAATATTCCTGGGCAGGTACTCAATTTGATCATGTGGTGGAAAACAATGGTAGTATTTCCAGTCTGTATCGCCAACTCAATGATCTGCTTGTAACGGATTTGGTACCCAAGGAACATCAAGCCTTTTGACTTCTTCTACACAGTTCAAACATATTGTTCTGAGATTGTTCAAAGAAACATTTCTCATGTTGCCATCCATGTGATACACTAGAGTTTGACTAGTCAGTCTAGGCCGAAACCCACAGCGATCGCATGTGGGTTTTTTCTTGTATCCTGCTTTTTTCCACAATGCTTCTGGTGGGCGAATTTTCTTTTTTTGTTTGATACATCGATCACATCTTGATCGATAATGCACAATATCATCTTTGCGGTAGTTTACTGCTACCATTCGTTGATTACATACATTGCACATGGGCCTCATGTGATATTTAGCCGCAAACCTTTGCAAAGGTAGCCGCAACACCGTGACTTTTGGCCACATCCGATAAATATCTGTAACAGTTTTTAAAGGAGCCACAATGGCAACAACTCTAGTATCACCAGGTGTGCAGGTCAGCGTAATTGATGAAAGTCAATATCTTCCAGCAGCTACTAACTCAGTACCATATTTTCTCATTGCTACAGCACAGAACAAGGTGTCTGGCAGTGGTGTTGGCGTAGCAGCAGGCACACTCAAAATCAACGCCAATCGTGTTTATCAAATCACCAGTCAACGTGATCTTGCAGCCACATTTGGTAATCCGTTTTTCTACAAAACCACCATTGGTACTCCTATCAATGGATATGAACTGAATGAATATGGCCTGTTGGCAGCATACAGTGCATTGGGTGTTACCAATCGTGCATATGTTCAACGTGCGGATATTGATCTCACACAGCTCACGGCCACACTGGTACGTCCCACCGGCGAACCCGACAACGGTACTTACTGGTTGAATACTGCAACCAGTCAATGGGGTATTTTTGAATGGAATCAAACCACCGGAGCATTCTCCAACCGAATTCCGTCAGTTATTACCAGCACAGCCGAGTTGCTAAATGGTGTACCGTTGCAAGATTATGGTGCCATCAATGGTTATGCAATTGTTGCCACCAACACTCAAAATCCATTGTACTATAAAAATGGTGCAGTGGCCACAGTTGCCAGTTACAATTCCACCACATTGACTGACTTGTATAACAACTGGGTTTTGGTAGGTAGCGATGAATGGAAATTAAGCTACCCTGCTGTTCAAGGAGCCAATGCTGTGACCACCACACTCACAGCAAGCAATACCATTGTGATCAATGGTACAAGTGTAGCGGTACCTGCTGCCACAAACAATACCATCCAGGGACTTAGCACAGCTATCAATAATGCTGCAATCACCGGTGTGTATTCAGCTGTGATCAGCAACAAACTTTGCTTGTTTGCCAACAGCACTGCCTCGGCAGATGGAAGCACAGCAAATGATGGTGTCATTGTTATATCTTCAACTGGATCAACTACAGCATTGTTGACCACGTTGGGTCTCACATCAGATACCACATACTATGCTCCAGGACTGCAACAAAGCCCCAACTACACATATCCACGTTGGTTGGCCACAGATATCACACCACGTCCCACAGGTAGTGTGTGGAACAAGATTACTTCACAAAATCTAGGCACATTGATGGTAGTGCAAAAATATAACACTGCATTAGGCAGCTGGGTACAACAAGCTGCTCCGGTGTACGAAAATGACTGGAATGCCAATGCTGCCCTGGATGCAACTGGTGGTGGAAAAAATATTGCTGCTGGTGATACCTACACACAATACAATGTGAATCCTGCTACTAGCACTGTGACAGCTTATCCTTACAACAGCACATACACATTGCAGGTGTTTGAACGAGCCAGTCAGGGAGCAACTGTGGTGACAGGTAGTGTAGCTGTTCCTACATTTGTAAATGGTAATCAATTTAACATTACCACAAGCATTGCAAACTCTGGTTTGCTTGAGTCTGTTACAACCGTGACCATTAATGGCACTGATGCAGCAGCATTTAATACTGCGGTGAGTTCAGCAGGTTTTCCAAATGTGGTAGCTTCGGTTAATTCAGTTGGTGCAATTGTACTAACACAAACCCAAGGTGGGGTTATCCTGTTGCAAAACGTCACAGGAGACCCATTGGCGGCTGCTGGATTTACAACTAGTACCACTGGTTGCCGTAATATTGTTGACGACAATCAAGAAGCTTACTTACAACTCAGCAGCTGGGTTCCATTGAGCTACACCGCCAGTGCAGTGGCTCCAGATCAGGACCCTGCTGACGGAACCTACTGGTATTACAGCAGCCCAAATCAAGTTGACATCATGATCAACACTGGTTCTGCGTGGGTTGGATATCAAAACGACACCAACGACACACGTGGTTACAATCTCAGCAATACCAATCCAACTGGCCCTATTATTTCGTCTACTGCACCTACCACTCAAACAGATGGCACAGCATTGGTATACGGTGATTTGTGGGTTGATACTAGCAATCTTGAACTGTATCCGTTGTTAAATCGTTGGCAAGCAGTTGATGGTGTAAATCAATGGGTTACTTTGGACAACACAGATCAACAAACGTCGAATGGTATCTACTTTGGTGATGCTCGATGGAGCACAACTGGTACAGTAAATCCCATCTCTGACAATTTGCCGTCAATCACTAGCTTGTTGACCAGTAACTATTTGGATGTAGATGCACCTGATCCTACCTTGTTCCCTGCAGGTATGTTGCTATGGAACACACGTCGATCTGGGTACAACGTTAAGAGTTTCCAGGTCAACTATTTCAATGCCAGCAGCTTCAGCTATCCAACATGGTCTAGTTCTGCTACCTATGCAGTGGGTGATCAAGTGCTGTATAACGCAGTGTTATATGTGGCTATTCAGGCCGGTATTAACAAAAACCCAGACACACAAACATCATACTGGGACTTATTGGAAACCAACTCATGGGTCACAGCAAGTGGTAACAGAGCCGACGGTTCTCCATACATGGGACGTTTTGCTCAACGTGCACTGATTGTGGCTGCATTGAAATCAGGTATCGACACCAGCATTACAGTACGTGAAGAACAAGCACAGTTCAACTTGATGGCTTGCACTGCATATCCTGAATTGATTCCTAACATGGTAGCACTCAGCAATGAGCGCAACAACACTGCATTCGTAGTGGGTGATACGCCAATGAGACTAGGACCAAATGGCGGAGACATTGCTGCTTGGGCCACAAACAACAGTGGTAATGGAATATTTGCTGAAGATGGATTAACAACCAGTACTCCATATGCCGCAGTGTTCTACCCAAGTTGCCAAACCACTGATCTTGGTGGTAGCGCAGTGGTTACTGCACCTAGTCACATGATGGTACGTACTATTATCCGCAGTGATTCGGTTAGCTATCCATGGTTAGCACCTGCTGGCACACGTCGTGGGGTGATTGACAATGCTGCCAGAATTGGCTACATCAATAGTATCACAGGTGAATTTGTTACTATTGGTAATAATCAAGGACTACGTGACCTTGAGTACATCAACAAAATCAACCCGATCACATTCATACCCGGTGTGGGTATTACCAACTTTGGTAACAAAACCATCTACGGTGTCGACAGTGCGTTGGATCGTATCAACGTGGCACGATTGATTGCTTTCATGCGCGGCAGACTTGAAGAAATTGGCAAACAGTTCTTGTTTGAACCCAATGATCAAATTACTCGCAATGAAGTTACCAATGCAGTAAATGGGTTGTGTATTGATTTGGTAGCCAAGCGTGGTATCTATGACTTCTTGGTAATTTGTGATGATTCAAACAACACACCTGCTAGAATTGATGCCAATGAGTTGTGGGTAGATATTGCTATTGAACCTGTGAAGGCTGTGGAATTTGTTTATATTCCATTGCGTATCAAAGCAACTGGTACTATTGCTAACTCCCAGAGTGCAACACAAACTTCTATCTAACGATACCGCTAGACTAGAAAATGGGGTGGAAACACCCCATTTCTTTTGGCCTCAACAGAGGTAAATAACTGCATAGGAGATTACAAATATGGCCGTTTCATCATTAACAAGAATGACAGTGCCCTTGGCAAGCGATCAAAGCGCGAGCAACCAAGGCTTGCTCATGCCCAAACTCAGCTATCGCTTCCGAGTGATATTTGAAAATTTTGGAGTAAGCACACCACGAACAGAACTTACCAAACAAGTTATGGACTTCAAACGTCCTACAGCAACATTCGACGACATTGTGATTCCAATTTACAACAGTGAACTAAAGTTAGCTGGCAAATACCATTGGAGCGAAGTTACATGTAATCTACGTGACGATGCGTCAGGTGCAGTAAGCCGATTGGTTGGTGAACAACTACAGAAACAGATGGACTTCTTGGAAATGGCGTCAGCTGCAAGTGGTATTGATTACAAGTTTACCACTCGTTACGAAGTGCTTGACGGTGGCAACGGTGCTGCTACACCTGTTGTGCTGGAAACATGGGAACTGTATGGCTGCTATCTCAAGAGTGCAGATTACGGAACCACTACCTATGCTGACAGCAAGCCTATGCAAATTGCACTGGGCATTGTGTACGATAACGCCAATCAAGTACCTAACGGAACTGGTGTGGGCAGCACTATTGCTAGAACTGTCAACGACGTAGTTACAGGATAATACTGTATGGCCTGGGGAGAAGATTTCCTCAAAGGCTTTTTTGGTGGGCAAGGTCTTAAAGATTATGCCCACGCTTCAAAGACCTTTCGTAGTAATGGATACGAGTATGCACCACGGAACAAATTCCTGTTCCATTGCTACTTCAATATCAACACGTCAATGATTCCCAGCTTGGCGGCTGTATACAACAGCACAGAAAAAGCCACAATTGGGCTCATGGTCAAGACTATTCAACTGCCCAAGTTCAAGTTAGAAACTGAAGTACTGAACCAATACAATCGCAAACGAGTTATTCAAAAAAAGATTAACTACCAGCCAGTAACAACCACGTTTCACGATGACGGTGGAGATTTAATACGCAACATGTGGTATAACTATTACAGTTATTACTACAAGGATCCAAATCAAGCATATGGCCCACCAGCACAGAATGGCACAATTGGCTCTATACAAACCTTACCTGGATTTAGCTACAATGCAAGAGATATCTATGCCAATGATCGAGTGGTCAACGATTGGGGATTTGTTGGTGAAAGCTACGATCAAGGCAATGCCGGCAGCAACGGAGTAGGGTCTGGTGGAGATCAAACTTCAGGCAAGCCTCCGTTCTTTAGAGACATAACCATTTACGGTATGGATCAACATAAATGGGCCAGCTATACCTTGATCAATCCATTAATCAGCAACTGGGATCATGACACATATAACTACAGTGAAGGAGGTGGTATCATGCAAAACTCCATGACCATTGAATACGAAACTGTAAAATATTTCACTGGAGCTATTGGCGGAGTTAGACCCGATACTAATGTGGTTGGATTTGCTGATCCTGCATACTATGATACTGTGCGTTCAAGTTTGGCTAGACCAGGCAGTACACGAACTGTGTTAGGACAAGGCGGATTACTAGACGCTGGCATTGGTATCATAGAAGATTTGCAAAGCCGCGGCGTTGCTGGCATCATTGGTGCTGTGCAAAAAGCAGGAACCGCCTACAACACTTTCAAAGATGCTCCTATTAGATCAATTGTGAACGAAGAAGCCAATGCTGCACTCAACAGTGTGTTACGAACCACTATACCAGCAGCAGTACGTCAAGCTCAAAACAGCGCAGGCGGATTTGTTTTCCCAAGACCACCAGGACCTAGATAATGGGCGGAACAGTCAACTCACTCAACACCAATGTAGATCTCACAGTTAGAATCTACGATCGGTTCTATTCTTATGAGACATACGTAAGTTCAGAAGAATATGATGTGGTATTCAGCTACATGAAGTCTGTGTTTACTACAGATCTTGCTGCTGGTAATTTTACTGTGAGTTTGTTTAGAATAGCTGATCTAACACGTACATCAGTGCTGACCATATTGGCAAATATACAAGGACAAGATTCAATTCAGCTCACACAAACACTGTGTTACTATCTCAACAACTTACGAAGTGGCAGCACTTTATTGGGATTTGGTGCTAGTGTAACTCCTAACTATTATACCGCAAGGAATGTGTTAGCATGAGTCGATGGGCAAATGGCTTGTATGTGATCACTAACCCAGAAAAGTATGTGGGGAAAAATCAACCTAGATACAGATCAGGTTGGGAACTAAGTTTTATGAGATTTTGTGACAATAACAAAGCAGTATTGCAATGGGCTAGCGAAAGCATAGCTATACCTTACCGGAATCCCATAACTGGCAAGAATTCCATGTATGTTCCTGATTTCTTTATCACATATCAAACACGTGGTAATCAACAACGTGCTGAGATGATTGAAATCAAACCCAAGAATCAAAGTGTGATTGAAAGCAAGATGTCTCAGAGAGATCGTGCTGTGGTTGCTATCAATTATGCCAAATGGGCAGCAGCACAGGCATGGTGCAAGCGAGCAGGCATACACTTTAGAGTCATAACTGAAAACGATCTCTTTGTAAACGGAAAAAAATAAATAAAGGTGCCAGTCGCGATGCTACCAACATCCACTGACTCTATGATTGAAAGGAATCACAGCAAATGTATTTACAAAACAAATACACTCGTTGGTATTATAACATTATACAACGAGCAAAATCAAGAAAGTCAACAACGGATGTTTACATTGAAAAACATCACATCGTTCCTCGAAGTTTAGGTGGAGATAATCAACAGGAAAACATTGTCTCGTTAACTGCAAAAGAACATTTCATCTGCCATATGCTGTTAGTTAAAATGACCACTGGCAAATCTAAGCGTAGTATGGCATATGCCGCTTGGCAAATGACAAATATCGATTCTCGACAAAGATATAGCCCAACTTCACGCATATATTCATTGTTGAAGAAAAATCTATCCGAAACATACAAGGGTGTTCCAAAAACAAAAATACATTGGCTTGGTAAATCTCATTCAGCCCAGACAAAAACTTTACAATCAACGATTAAAAAAAGTTCAAATAACCCCATGTGGGGTAAAAAGCACAAAGAAAAATCAAAAGAAACTATAAGCGAAAAACAAAAAGGAATTCCAAAACCTAAGTTTGTTTGTAGTAAATGCCAGGCGACCGTGGGCGGAATGAGCAACCTATTACGGTGGCACGAAGATAACTGTCCGTCTCAGACAATCCGGTAAATATAATATGACCAAAAAACTTGAGGCCTTATTCGACTTACCGAGCTCAGACGATCTAAATTCCGAAGAACACTCATTAGATATAGATGAAACAAAAATAGCACTGGCAGAAATCGATGATACCATTGATAAGATAGATGCTGCTTTACCAATGGTTAGAGATTTACAAGCGTCAGATCTGGAGATGGACGATTTGGCAAAAAAAGCAACTGAATCGTTTAACGAGTTAATGTCGTTAGGGATGAATGTGGATTCAAGATTTGCTGCTGAGATCTTTAGTGTAGCCGGTACCATGCTAGGGCATGCACTCACTGCCAAGCAGGCCAAATTGACCAAGAAGTTGAAAATGATTGATTTGCAGTTGAAAAAAGCAAATCTGGATGCCAAACTGGCCGATTCAGACCGAGACCCTCCACAGCAAGGACAAGGCCATGTGTTAGATCGCAATGAACTGTTGGAAAAGTTGTTAGGCGATAGAAAGACAAATGCCAAAAAAGGCTAAATATCACATAGGACACTGATATGAAAAAATTTC